>Ga0153948_1000058_pt1 | contig 55240 bp, 48 predicted proteins | sample TSNJ032MetaG_FD_104696 | JGI IMG/M metagenome (GOLD analysis project Ga0153948, IMG submission 104696) | Attine ant fungus gardens microbial communities from New Jersey, USA - TSNJ032 MetaG | ecosystem: Host-associated > Fungi > Mycelium > Unclassified | place: USA: New Jersey, Wharton State... | reverse complement strand
GAAATCATCAGCGCTTCTTCCAGCGCATGGCTGATGAACACAATCGAAACACCCTTGGCTCTCAACCGTCGGATCAGCGCAAAGAAATGGCGTTTTTCCTCCGGCGTTAGCGTTGCTGTCGGCTCATCGAAGATGATGACTTCCGCATTGTGATGTACAGCACGGGCAATCTCGACCATCTGTTTTTTGGCCGCTCCAAGCGTTTCCACCATCGCAGTCGGATCTACGGAAAAGCTTAGCGACTGTAAAAATTGTTGCGCTGAAATATAGATGCCTCGGAGACGATTAAGGAATTTTTCAGAACCGAGATAGAGGTTCTGCGCAACTGTCATGGAAGGTACCAGACTGGTCTCCTGAAAGACCATTGCAACGCCTGCTTCCAACGCTTCATTCGGCGATGAAAAGCGAACTTCTTTTCCATTGTAAATCATGACGCCCGAGGACGGCTCAACGACACCGGCAATCATCTTGGTGAGGGTCGATTTTCCAGCCCCGTTTTCACCAAGCAATGAGTGAACCTCGCCACGCCTCAATCTGAAATCGACATTCTTCACAGCGGGAACGCCACGGTATTCCTTGGTGACGTTCTTCATTTCGACAACAATATCGTCTGTCTGAGCCATCAGTGCACCTTCTCATGGCTATGATCGACCGACCCTGCGTCAACAACACAGTCGCCGCCCTTGCTGGCCACCAGCAACTGTCCATTGTGTTCTATAACACTGCAAGTACCATGGCGTTGGCCATTGGCTCGGCTATGATAGCTGAGAACCGGTTGGAACTGCCTATCGAGCCGCACGACAAGTCCGTAGGACCTGCTTGGAGCCCATGGTTTATGAACGCCCATCGTTTTGATGCCACCGCATTGCAGTGGTTCAAGAAAACTGCGTCCAGACGACAATGCGGGCGCAATCCAGAATTCCTGAGGAACCTGATCAATCATATCATTACGGTAATGTCTCTCCTGCAAAACAAGCTCGATCAGTCGATTGCGTGGCGCAAAAAACGCCAGCCACGCACCATCACCTGACGCTGGCGACAGGCGAGCAGGATAACCCGGCAACTTGTCAGCAACGATGCGTTTTTCGCCTGTTTCTGCATCGAGAAAAACCAGCCGGTGCTTCCAGCTTTCACTAAAGACCACGCCGCGGGCGGTCGGCAAAAGCCCATAAGGATATGCAAGTCCCGAAGCCACTTGCTGAAACTGTGAAGCGCCAACAGTCCGCTTCCAGATGGAGCCTGACGAGCCATGGCGCATCAAATCGGCGGACCAATTGGCCGCCGAGTGATCCGCAGACCCATTGGCCAACCACAAGGTTCCATCCACAGCGTAGCTGAGAGCTGTGATGCAACCAATCTTCGCAGGCAAAGGCTGCTCGTGATTGTCGATGAGGAGTTTTCCGGTTTCGAGGGCCACGGCGAGTTCACCCGAAGGTCCAGACGCGAGGCTCGTCACCGGGGCAGAAAAGTGCTCAACGACTTCCGGCGCGTTATTGGCGGTCAACCGGAAAACAGCGTTCCCGCTCGAAGCGAGAAGCGCGCCCCCGGACATAACAAGATTATCAGCCTCGTTGAGGTCTGCAAAAACCGAAGCCTCATCAAGGAGCGTATTGGGACGGAATGCACCATCAAGCGGTGGTATTGTCACAGCCTTGCCGCGGAAGAAATCCAGGATCGGATCAAAGATCATTGTTTTTCTCCCCAGTACGAGGCAGGACCTGTCCAGTCCGTGGCAGCACCGGCGATCTTATAGCGACCGATACGGTTGTTCAGGATGCCGCCGACAAAGAGATAACCCTTGTGTTCGCGCATGGAGGTTACCATAGGGTGCGAAACACCCGACAAATCGCCCAGCGTATCGATGATCTTTCCCGTTTCATCAAACTTTACCACACCGCCGGTGTTGATATTCGGGAACAGCCACTCATCCTGTGGTAGACGACGCGTCATGCGCTTGCGCATATCAGGATGGCGCAGTGATAGATCAAAGCTTGGCGTGCGCATGCCGAGCCACGCCATCCAGTAGCTTCCATCGGATGCGCGATTGATACTGTCTGGGTAGCCGGGCATGTCTTTGATGACACATTCAGCCGTTCCTGCCTTTGGCCCTTCCAGCCAATAGCGATGTACCCTGCAGGCCCAGCTCTCGGCAAAATAGATCGACTTTCCGTCATGGGCCACACAGACACCGTTGGTGTAACGATAACCATCCAGAAGTGTTTTCGTCGAACCGTCTTTGGGGTCATAAACCAGAAGCCGTCCAGTTGGGCGGTTCTCAATGGAATCGAGCGCCCAGTCATGAGCGTCATAGCGTTTGGTTGAATCAGTGAAATATATGCGTCCGTCGGGTGCAATGTCGCAGTCATTGGGATCACGCAAGCGCGCGTCATCTACGATAGACGTCAATGAGCGCGCGGTCTCTGCCGACAGTTTCTTCACTTCCCGCTCTGGCGAAATGGAATATAGACCCATCGCTCCGACACAGGAAATCAGATTGCCAGCCTTGTCAAAGGCAAGTCCGAGCGGAAAGCCGCCGACGTGAGCAAAGACCTCCGAACGCGAATAGTCTGGAGCAAAGAAGCGTATGATCTCTCCATGGCGGGTTCCGCAATAGAGATTGTCATTGCGATCAAGAATGACGTCTTCCGGCCCTTCGAGTTCGCCAAGACCGATATAATCTGTGCCCGAAAGGCGGTCATCCAGCTCATATGGCGTGCCTGAGCCCGGGGCCGCCGACAAGGTCTCACCCATTTTGAGATAGACCGGCGCCACATAAATCTCGTTGAGAACTTTGTGACGGTTCTTCAGCCAGCGAATATCGACTGTCACAGCAACGGCGAGCATGACGCCCAGAACAAGCTGCGTTGTGCCCGTCCCGTAACCGAGACGAATGAGCCCGTTGGTCATGACGAGAACGAAGATCGCGCCCATCACACCCTTCACGACCGAGCCGCGACCGCCACCCAGACTGTTACCACCAACCACCGCTGCGGTAAGCGCCAGAATTTCGAGATTCAGGCCTGTGCCGGGTCCAACACCGCTCAAACGACAAGCAATGAGAAAGCCAGCGAGAGATGAGCACAATCCCGAGAAGACATAGGTGAAGAATACCGTTCGGCGCACACGGATACCGGCATTATGTGCCGAGCGGCGAGAGCCGCCGACAGCCAGAATATGCCAGCCTGGCCGAGATCGCGTGAGAACGATATGTGTAACGACAGCCATCACGATTGCCGCAATCACCGACGCGGAAAAACCGAAAACAGTTTCGTCACCAATGAAATCCCAAACATCGGAAGAAGCGAGAGACGTTTGCACGGCGGCAGCAAAATTCACGACGAGAATATCGTATATGGCGCGACCGATGATAAATGTCACCAGCGTGGTGATAAACGCACGCAGTCTTAAAATGCCAACCAGATACCCATTGATCGCACCATAGACTACGCCGGTAGCAATGGAAGCAAGCAGCGCTAGCCAGACCGGCTGCTCGAAGATGAAGAATACGGTGACCGCAGAGAAAGCAGAAAGCGCAAAGATCGAGCCGACTGACAGGTCAATGCCACCGCCCAGCATAACAACCGTGAGCCCAGTGACCACCAGGGAGAACTCACCCAACTGGCGTGTGGATTCCTGCAAGGACGAGATCTTGAAGAACCCTGATACCTGTGATCCAAAAAGCGCAATCGTTGCCACAAGCACGGCAAAGGGAATGGCGTTATCAGTCCAGCGTTTTGTCAGCACCTCACCGATCAGATGATCAGGAATGTAGTTATAGCGCCAAGCCTTGATACGTTCTCGTAACGACATAGGGACTTCCGGAAATTTGATGTGTTCCGCCAAATATCAGATCGCCATGCGCCAAAGAAAAGCGTGTGGCGATCTGTCGGTTTTTCAATCAGCCCCGGCAACTCTCCAGCCGGTTAAGCCGATATTATTGAGCTGCCTGTGCCTGCAGCGCCTTGACATCCCAGCAACTGGCGGGATTGAGATCCTTTTTGGTCGTCGCCTTTTCGAGCGTGTAAATATAGGTGTGCGACGTTCCTGCAGGCTGGCCGCTTTGCAGAAGGAACTTGATGATCGCATTGATATCGCCCGATTGGCGCGCGAGGTCTGTCATCACGACGGCGCCATAGGTGTTGTCTTCAAGACGATCGCAATCTGCAGTCTTTTCACCGCCGCCCGTCGTCACAAGAAAGATCTTGTCCTGAAGCTTGGCGTCGCGGATTGCAGCGGCAGTCCCGGTCGCGTCACCGTCCCAGAAATCGATAATGCCGCAAATGTCTGGATGCTGCTGCAAGATTGTGGTCGTTGCATTGCGTGCTGTCGTGGCGTCCCAATTGGAGTCTGGTTTAGCAACGACCTGGAAATCCGGGTTCTTTTCAAGAACCTTGGTGATGCCGGCATATTGATAGAGACTTGATGCGTTGACCTGATCTCCCTGGATGAGCGCAATCTTCTTTGAAGAATTTGCTCCGCAGCCCTTTATAACCGCTTCGGCTTCAAGTTGCCCCAGACGATCCCAGTCGGAACCAATGAAGGCATCGACGGCATAGTTGACCGGATTATCAATGGCGATGACGTAAATTCCCGCTGCCTGCGCCTTCTTGAAAAGCTTGGCATAAGAGTTGAGATCGGGCGATGCTTGGTATCAGACGCGATGGCTTCGGTGATGGCCTGCGCACCTGCTTCGGCGCTCCAGTTTGGATCGCGGGTTTCGAAAATGCCGCCGAACCCCTCAACCTCACTCTTGAGGTAAGCCGCCCATCCTTGAGCCAGATCAAAACCCATAGTCATAGGAACAAGCAAAACACGCTTGCCTTTGAGCGCCTTTTCATAAGCGGCCGGGCCCGGATCTTCGGCTGCTTTTGCAACTTGCACGGATAGAACCGTGGACATGATGGCGGTTGCCGCCAGAATTGTCCTGAAAAGCTTCATAATGTCCCTTCTCCTTTGAACAGCCATTCCGGCTGTCTTGAAACTGATTAGATGTCGCCCTGCTGCGCTGTCTGTTCATCACGTGGGTTGATAACGCCGTCGATGATGATGGCGGCCAGCAGAATGGTGGATTTGATAAGGTTCTGATAAAGCAGGGGAATATCGAGAATGGTCATGGCATTGAGCAGGATGCCAATCAGTGCGGCGCCGACCAGAACATTGCGCACGCCACCCTTGCCGCCAGACAAGCCAATGCCGCCGATAACCGCAACCAGAACAATGTCATACAGCAGAGTAGAATTCACGACCCGTGTATTGATCGAATGCAGGCTTGCCGCCGTTAGTAGACCCGCCGCAAAACCGATCAGCGCGGAAAGCACATAACGCAACACGATCATGGGCCGAACAGGCATACCGGAATTGCGAGCCGAAACGGGGTTGTCACCCGCATAATAGACGTATCTTCCCCATTTCGTGAAACGCAGAAATGCAAAGATAGCGAGACTTAAACCCGCGAAGATAAACACTTCGACGGGGATGTCGAAATAGCGAAGGCCGCCCAATAGTTCGAGCCAATGACCGCTAGGAACGGGCACTGCGTCCTGCGTGATGAGCTGTGAGCGAACATAGCCAAAAACGAAGGAGCCGCTTGCAAGCGTGACAAAGATCGCAGGCACTTCCGCATAGGCCACGAGAAATCCATTGAGAAGACCGATGCCCACAACGCCTGCCAGAACAAAGGCAATCGCCATGGCGTCGGATGTTCCCGCCCCCAATAGTTGCAAATACCACGCGACAGACATCGCCATGATTGCCACGGTCGAAAGATCAATCCCTCGTCCGATGATCACGATGGCCATGCCCAAAGCCAATATGCCCAGAACCGAAACGGAGCGTATGACGGCAATCAGATTTTCGGCGGTCAGAAAGCCGGGCAAAGCAACGGAGGCCGCGATGAACATGACAATCGCCAGCGCAAGAACTATTCTCTCTTGATTGATAACACCCCAAGCAGACTTTTGCATTTGCCCAACCCCTTCTAACCCAATGCAATGTCCTGCTTTGCGGTTCAGAAAGCGAAGGTAATCGGTGCGAAATCAATTCGTCCAATGAATAATTTTATCAAATATCAATGCGAAATTGGAATAGGTTATGCGCGCCAGCGAATTCTTAGCCCGCTCATGAATAGATGGGGCGAATCCGATCAGATAGTCTCGGCGATGATGTGATCCTTTAACGCTTCAACGAAACGCATCCCGTATTCGGGCAGAGGCGACGCATAGCTCCACATCGCGCATATATCAAAGTAAACCCGCTGGCCTTTCAAAGTAATCGGTTTCCCGATCAATGGCGGTCCAAATTTGACTGCCGAAGAAGGAACGACTGCCACGCCAATTCCACCCTCGGCCATTGAGAATAATGTATGCGGTGAATAGCTCTCGAGCACGATTGTGGGTGCAATCCCTGCCAGTTTACATGCTGCGTCAAAGACTTCACGTGACGCGTGGCGCTGATTAAGTGTCAGGATTGGCAAACGCAGGAGGTCGTTTAATTCGATGGACTGGACTTCGTCGGATAAAAATTCCTCTGTTGCGACAGCCAGAAAGCTCAGTCGCCCGAGGGAAACCGATTCAAATAGATCGACTGGCGCGAGAGGACGCGCGCTGATCGTCAGATGAACAGCACCCGCCCGCAACTTATCAGCCAGTTCCGGTCCGCCGCCATCTTCAATGCGAATGCTCACGCCCGGATTTTCCCGGCTCCAATTCTTGATAAACTTCGGTAAATAACGTTCAATGAGTTGCGAACAGGCACCCAATTTCAAGACACCGCTTTCGCCGCTGCCGAGGTTATCGGCCAGAACCCTCAGACTGCGATCAGCCCGTACAATGTCGTTTACTTTTTCCAGAAGAGCATCGCCATAGGCCGTGAGCTTCACGTTCCGCCCGCTTTTCTCGAAGAGTTCGACACCCAGATAATCTTCAAGCCCCTTGATCTGGCGTGACAATGCTGACTGGGTGATATTGAGCCGTTGTGCAGCAAGTGTAAAATTCATCAGCTCCGCAGCTGCGACAAATCCATTGAAATTGCGAATATCCAAGTGACCCCGCCTCTCTTATTCTTACGTTTCTAAGGCTGAGATTATACGCTGGTGCGGAAGCTTCAAGAAATCTAATTTCAATCCAAAGCCGCATATTGCGCCCCCAATGGGAGCGCAATATCGCCAATCCAGTTTCAAGCCGCGGCCCCCTGCTGCCCGGCAAACCGAGCGGTAAAGACTTCCTTGGCTGCAAACAGTCCGTTGAGCGCCGCAGGGAAGCCTGCATAGACCGCCATCTGTATGATGATTTCAATGATCTCGTCTTTGGTCAGACCAACATTCAGCCCAGCCTCGATGTGGACTTTCAGTTGTGGAGTGGCCGTTCCCATCGCTGTCAGCGCTGCAATCGTCGCAATCTCGCGAGCACGCAGATCAAGGCCGGGACGACTGTAAATGTCACCAAATGAAAACTCGAAAACGTAATCTGCAAAATCGGGGGCAATGTCAGCCAAAGCGGCGATGACATTGTGGCCAGCATTGCCGTCAATTTCAGCGAGTGCGCGCTTGCCGCGTTCCAGCCTGCTTTCGCCCTGGTTCGGTAATTGATGCGTCATAGTTTTTCATCCTCTGTTCCTCGCCGGCATATCCGGCAATCTTGGTGTCGAGGACGACAAGGCAGGCTTGTAGTTTGGCCACATGTGCACGGACACGCTCACGGTGCTGTTCCAGCAACGCGCCGCGTTCTTCTTCCGTGCCAACGCCGCGCTCCCGCAAAGCTGCATAGTGCAACATTTCCCGAATAGGCATTCCAGTCATCTTGAGACGGTCCAGAAATTCTATCCAGGTCAGGATCGATGCGTCGTAATCACGTTGGCCCGATTGATCTCTGTCGGCAAAGGGAAGCAGCCCGATCCGCTCATAATAACGGATCGTATAGGCCGACAGTCCTGATCTCTTCGCCAACTCGCCAATCTTCATCGGAGCCCTTCTTTCGTCACGACGCAGAAGAAGCTAATTGTTAGAGTGCACTCTAAGTCAAGAGCCAATCGACAAAACCGCTCTCGACCCTCGTTTCAGTCAGGTTCAGCAACTCAACCAAGCGGAATGTGAGAGCCTCGATCTGGCTCTGCACATTTTTGAAGCCGCCGAAACGACAGACATCGCGCTATTGCGCCGGTGCGATTGCTTTCAGAAGATCGGCATTGAAGCGCTCTGGATCCTGCATCTGCGGGCTATGCCCGTAGTCAGGATAGGTGATCAGCTGCGAATTCGGAATACGCGCCTGAGCTTCCTTTGCCAACACCGGATAATTGCCGAGCGTTGCCGCGAGTTCCTTATCGGCGCGGTTCCTACCCATGGCGGTATTGTCCTTCAGGCCGATCATCAGCACGGTTGGCACACGCAGCTTCTCGAACTCGTGGACTACCGGTTGGTTGAAAACCATGTCGGCAGTCAAAGCCTGATGCCAGGCAACGATATTTCCACCCGGACCTTCATACATGGATGCCAGCATATCGACGGGCCGGTCGAATTCAGGTTTCCACGTTCCGGCATAATAGGTCGATTGCTGATAGGCCTTGATGCTCGCCCGTGTAGTCTTCAGTTCGCCGGCGTAGAGCGCATTGACTGTCGCATTGGGTACGCCCTTGGCGCGCCAGTCTTCCATCCCCAATGGATTGACCACGACCAGTTTCTGGAGTTCATCCGGATATTGCAGCGCGTAGCGTATGGCCAGCATCCCGCCCATCGAATGGCCGACAACAACCGGTTTTTCGATGTTAAGCGCGGTCAAAAGCTGATGCGTGTTGTCGGCAAGCGCGTGCAGACCATACTGATAGCGCGCTGGCTTCGTTGATTTGCAGAACCCAATCTGATCGGGAGCGATGACCCTGTATCCAGCTCCTGTCAGAGCCTTGATCGTCGTTTCCCATGTGCCGCCGCAGAAATTCTTGCCATGCAAAAGAACGGCCGTCTGGCCATTGGCCTGCTCGGGACGGGCATCAATATAGGCCATTGTCATGGCCTCGTTCTGGCTAAGTATGGTTTGTCGCTGGACCGGCCAGCCGTAGTCGAAATCACCAAGCAGAGGGTCAGCCATCGCAGGCGTAGCGGTTCCCAGGGCGATGACAGCCATCATCGTTCGGATCATGGGTGATACAGTCATTTGGGTCTCCAATTGCTCGTTTCAACTACCACATTCACGATATTCGCCATTTGCAACACCAACATGGTTTCGCGACCGCTACGTGGTTTGTTACGATCGCGAAACCAGTGATGGGGATCAGCGCATCTTACTTGTCGATGAAATCGGCGAGCAGTGCGTTGACTTCAGGGGCCGATTCTTCAAACAGCCAATGGCCGGTATCTGGAAGAATGGTCGAACCAAGCTTGCTCGGGTCCTTCACGAAGCGGGCTTCAAGCTGCTTCGGCAGAACGTCGTTGACGCCCTTTGCACCGCTGATCGAATAGACCGGGATCGTCAACTGCTTGCCGGCAGCCAGCAGCGCTTCGTTCTGCCTGATGCTGTCAGAATGCGACTGATAATAGCCAAAGGCGGCATGCAGATTGGCACGGGTCGAATAGGGCTCGATCAGTTCATCCAGCAGTTCAGGCGTGAAAACGTCCTTCTTGCCCGCATATTCCTTGATGAAATAGCTCATGAACAGGACCGGGTCGGTGGAGACCATCTTTTCAGCGATATCGCCAAACGAGAAATAGCCGAAATGCCAGCCAAGGCCTGGACCGTTTGGAGTCAAACCTGGATAGGTCCACATCGCCTTGTCGGGGATCGGCGAATCCATGAACACCACCTTCTTGATGATATCCTGATTGTTGGCGACCATTGGATAGGAAGCCGAGTTGCACAGATCATGGCAGACATAGGTGAAAGGCTGGTTGTTGGTCAGGCTCTTGATCGCGCCCAGAAGATAGGTACTCATCTTTTCTGCATCATAGCCCGCAGCAGAAGGTTCCGACTGACCCAAACCAGGCAGGTCGAGAGCGATGACCTGATGGTTTGCTGAGAACTTCTTCAGAGCTGGTTCCCACATTTTCCAGGTAGAGCCGAAGCCGTGCACGAAGATGATCGGATCACCTTTACCCTCGCCTCCGCTGACATAGTGCAGGCGAATACCATCGGTTTCCACCATGCCGCTCTTGAAGCCATCAGGAACGGCATACTGACCGTGCTTTTCGGCTTTGACTTTCGCCAGGTTCGCTTTGGAAACTTCCGGCGGCGTATTGATAGAAGGCAGCACGTTTTCCTGCGCCAGAACAGGCGGCGAAAACAGCATTGTAGCGCTCAATAGTGCTCCGGCGGATATGATTTTAGAAAACACGGTTTCGTCCTTTCTCGAGAAAGCCCGATACGAATGATCTCGGGCGAAGTGACCCGGCATCCCCAACTTGCATAATGAGAGGGACACCGGTGCCAATAGGAATGAAGGGGTTGTAAGGCGGCGCGATCAGACCGCAGCAATCCACCGGCCCGGTGAGGCGCGCGTGAATTTTCCCAAGAGAACCCCGTGATTAAGCGACCAGCGGACGTCCGCTATAAGGCGAGTAATCGACGTAGCCTTCGCGTCCGCCACCATAATAAGTCGCACGATCCGGCTCGGTCAGGGGCCAGTTGTTGCGCAGACGCTCGACGAGATCGGGATTGGCGATGTAAGGCTGACCGAATGCAGCCAGATCGATCAATCCGGCATCGATCAGACGCTGTGCGCGTGCATGGTCGAGGCTACCGGCCAGAATGAGCGCCGTATCCGGCAGCAAGGGGCGCCATTGTTCCATCAGACCATGAATCGCATCGCTGACGGGGCGTTCACCGTATGGCAGCTTGACCTGTCCGGATTGATCCATGACGTGAACATAAGCAATGCCGCGCTTGCCGAGTTCCGCAGCCAGAGCCACATAGGTCTCTTCAAGTTCCGGGAAAAGCGGGTTGTGGTGAATGGTGCCATAAGGCGACAGACGAATGGCAACGCGGCTGGCGCCGATAGCGTCGGATACGGCATCCACCGTTTCAAGCACGAAACGCAAGCGATTTTCGATAGTCGTAGCGGAGTAGATATCGTCGCGATCATTGACCAGCGGGTTGATGAACTGCTCCAGCAGATAGCCGTTTGCGCCATGCAATTCGACACCGTCAAAGCCAGCTTCCACCGCGTTGCGTGCGGCCTGAACGAAATCTCCGATAACCCGCTTCACTTCATCGGTGGTGAGGGCGCGCGGTTCAGAGACAGGCACGAAATCCGGCTGCCCATCGGCATTGGGAACAAAAGACATGGCCCCCGATGCCACCCGACCCGTCGAACTCACCGGTGCCTTGCCGTCTTCCTGAATCGAACGATTAGAAATGCGACCGACATGCCAAAGCTGCGCGAAAATGCGTCCGCCCGCGCTGTGGACGGACTGCGTGACCAGACGCCAGCCCTTGACCTGCTCTTCGGTGAAAATACCGGGGTTGAAAAGATAGCCCTGCCCTTCGCGGGAAATCGGCGTGCCTTCGGTAACGATCAGTCCGGCTGTCGCACGCTGGCTGTAATAGAGTGCGACCAGCTCATCGGCTGCGCCACTGAAACTCCGCGAACGGGTCATCGGCGCCATGACAATGCGATTGGGCAGTGCCAGACCCGAAAGGTTAAACGGCTTGAAAAGGCTGCTCATGTTCTGGTTCTCCTGAACGGCGTCAATTAATTTTTCTCGGGAGTTTTATATGAGCGTTGACGCGGCAGCTAAATGAGGCTTGAATTCAGAACATTGCGGAAGGATTTTCCGGTATGAAACTGAAATTGGATCATTTCGGCGCGCTGCAGACATTCGTACACGCCGCCGAAAAAAGAAGTTTTCGCGAAGCGGGCCAGATTGTTGGCCTTTCGGCGTCTGCCGTCGGCAAATCGGTCCAGAAGCTGGAAGAGCAGCTCGACGTGCGCCTGTTTCATCGCTCGACGCGCTCGATCACGTTGACGACCGAAGGAAAGCTGTTTCTCGAACGATGCCGTCGTATTCTGGGCGAGTTGGAAGTGGCGCAGGCGGAGTTGTCGCAATCTTCCCAGGGCACCCATGGGCGTCTGAAGATCGGCTTGCCGATTTCCTCCACGCTGCTGGTGGCAGCCGTCAGCGCATTTATGAAGGCTTATCCCGAGGTCGATCTCGAAATAGATATCAGCGACCGCTTTGCCGATGTCATCGACGAAGGTTTCGACGTGGTGATCCGCACGGGAAAGCCGAAGGACAGCCGCCTGCTCTATAAAAAAGTGGGGGAGTTTTCGTGGTATCTCGTCGCATCATCGGACTATATCGCACGATGCGGTGCGCCTCAGTCCGTCGCCGATCTCCAGAATCATCGCTGTCTCCGGCACCGTTATTCGGAAACCGGCAAGATTGCCCCATGGGAACTGGCGGGGCAGGAGGACGACAATTCCAGAGCGCCGGAGACGCTCACAGTAACAACTGTCGATTCTATTATACAGTTGACCCTGGACGGAAATGGAATTGCGATGTTGCCGAGTTTTGCTGTTAAAGGAAAAATATTGGACGGATCATTGATAGATGTTCTCCCGGGAGCAGCCAATAATACGGGGATATTTTATCTTCTTTGGCCCGCAAGTCGTTATCCGTTGTCACGAGTACGCGCTTTTGTCGATTTCGTTTCGAAATTTCTCACCGATGAACTCGCTTAGATACCGAAATCCAGCGATTATCTCTTTGTGCGAAATTCCCAATGAATCGCTATCGCCGGTATCAGGAAAAAGACAACGTTCAAGACCTTCCAGAACCCGATGATGTTGGCCATATAGATGTGCGTTTGATCGGCGCTGAAGCCAAAAAATACAGACATTGCACTGGCTGTGACGCCAGTGAGTGACATCAGCCACGCAAAAATGATGACCAGCAGGTTGATGACAAAGGCCTTTAGCAGGACATTTCTAATTCTGAGGGGCATTTCCATCGAAAGTACTCCTTCTTGGGCCAGGCGACATTACCTCTTTCTCGGCCCAAGAGTTCCTATTATAGCGCAACCGGTGCGCATTTCGGTGGTGTTTCTGCTGGCAAGTCACTACGGCGCGGCAACGCGTCTCCCCGCAAACCGGCGCGAAAGATTGAACCTCTGACGCTAGTCAGGTAGCACTGCCACTAAATATCGGAAAGAACAGAGAGACAGAATGACAGTTAGAGAGATCGTCGCCTATCCTGATCCTCGTTTACGGGCAACCGCCGAACCTGTCATCACCTTTGACGACGATCTGCGTACTCTCGCAGCCGACTTGCTGGACACTATGCGTGCTGCGCCGGGGATAGGCATCACGGCTCCTCATATCGGAATTTCAGCACGAGTCGTCGTGCTGCAACTTTCCGGCATTGGCAGTGAAAAAACCTACATCAATCCTGAAGTGGTATGGGTATCGGATGAAAAAATCCGCCATCAGGAAGGCAGTGTGTCAATGCCGGGTATTGTTGAAGACGTCGAGCGTCATGCGCGTATCCGCATTCGATACCAGGATCTGGATGGCCGCGAGCAGGAGGAAGAATGCGATGGTCTGCTTGCTGTGTGCCATCAACATGAAATTGATCAGCTCAACGGCATATTCTGGCTTCAGCGCCTGTCGAAGTTAAAGCGCGATCGGCTTATCAAGCGATATCAGAAAGCTCAGAAATGATTGCGAAGCACTCGCTTTGATCCGGCGATGCTCCAATTTACCTACAGGCATAGAATGCGACCGGGACTTGCCCGGTCGCAATCGTTTTACTTGGTGGTGTATCCGCCATTGACGAGAATGGTCTGGCCGGTCATCCACCAACCTTCCGAGACCAGCAAGCGGATCCAGGGGATGATGTCGCCAATATCGGTCAGGCCGGTCTTGGAGAAACCCGAAAGCGCTGCGGCAGTCTTATGATAGGCCACAGCGTCAGCACCTTCAGCGGGGTAAAAGAAAGGCGTGTCCATCGGGCCGGGCCCGATAGCGGTGACGGAAATCCCGCGCTCGCCAAATTCTTTTGATGCTGCCCGTGTGAAATGCTCGACTGGAGCCTTGGTACCAGCATAGCTTGAATAGAACGGCGTGTAGGCACCGAGCAGAGACGTGACCAATGTGCAGATTTTACCGTTATCATTCAGATGCTTGCCCGCTTCCTTTATGAAGAAGAACGCAGCTTTGGCATTGACCGCAGACATTTCGTCATACTCAGCCTCCGAAATCTCTGTCATTGGCTTTTTCAAGACCTTGCCAACGGTATTGATGGCGATATCCGGCCTGCCAATGGCAGCAACGGTGTCGGCAAACAGCTTCTCCGTCGCGCCGGCTGTGGCCAGATTGGCTTGAAAGGCAACAGCTTCGGCACCTGCTGCCTTCACAGCGGCAACAGTCGCATCGGCATCGGCTTGGCTTGCGGCGCTGTTGTAATGGATCGCGATTGCCTTAGCGCCATGCGCTGCAAGATCGCGAGCAATGAGCCCACCCAGATTTTTTGCACCACCGGCGATGAGGACGGTTTTACCTTTGATGGAATGATCAGTCATTGAATGGGCCTCCTTGGGGACGATATGCGACACAGTCTTGTTGAAGCTCGAATTTATCGACTGGATTGTTTCCATAAAGACGATCATTCTGACAACATATGTCAAAATAGCCGAACAATTGGTTTGGAGGCGGCGTGGACCGTATCGATCTTTTTCGTATCTTCATTCGTGTCGTCGAAGCGGCAAGCTTTACGCGCGCTGCCGATACGCTTGGCCTGCCACGCTCATCCGTCTCGACAGCAGTCGCGGAACTGGAGAACCGTGTCGGCGCTCGACTTTTGCATCGTACGACGCGGAAGGTTGCACCTACACAGGAAGGGTCAGCATTTTATGATCGCTGCGTCATGCTGATTGCCGACGTGGAGGAAACGGAAGGCCTTTTCCGGCGCAATCGCGCCGTGCCTTCTGGAAAGCTGCGTATCGATGTACCGGGACGTATTGGCCGTTTGATCATTGCCCCCGCTATATCCAGCTTTCTTGATGCTTTTCCCGATGTCGATATCGATCTTGGCGTGACGGATCGCGCCATAGATCTGATTGGGGACGGCGTGGATTGCGTGCTGCGTGTCGGTCCCTTGAGCGATTCCGCTCTCATCGCGCGTCCAATTGGCAAACTCCCGCTTATCAACGTAGCCAGCCCCGCTTATCTTGCCCGGCATGGCGTGCCGTCCGGTCCCGTTGATCTCAAAAATCATGTGGGAGTCAATTATGCTTCGCCGTCTAACGGTCGAGTAGAACCATGGGAATGGCTGGAGGATGGTCAGTATCATTCTGTCTTCTTGCGGGGGCGGGTAACCGTCAACAATGCCGAAGCCTATATAGCCTGTTGCCTTGCCGGGCTCGGACTAATCCAGATTCCCTCTTATGATGTTCGTCATCATATTGAGGCGGGCGAGCTGATCGAAATCCTGCCCGCCCACCGTGCCGAACCTCTGCCTATCACATTGCTCTATCCGCACCGCCAGCACCTTTCGCAACGGGTTCAGGTTTTTGCCGACTGGTTGGAGCCTCTATTAAAGGCCACCCTGTTTTTATAAGTGAACAGGACGACCCTACGTACCACTCAAACTAGCCTTTGTGGGCCGCAACCAGCAGCATCATCGGTCTTTCCAGTTCCTCAGCGAGACCCGGGTTCTCATCGATCTGACTTCTGGTCGGAGCGAATTCATCCACGCGGTCGATATGAAACCCACCTTGGATGAGCGTATTAATCGTCGTTCCGATTGTGCGATGATACTTTAAAACACCATCCGCAAACCAGTTTGTTCGGCGCTCCCCCTCGATAGAATAGTGATTGACCGGCCACGTCTTCTGTCCTTCGCTATCTTCAATCCAACCCGGCTGTGTCGCGGCCATGAAGATGGGATGCTCGATAGTGAAGACCAAAACGCCGCCGTCTACCAAGGCCTTGTGAATCATCCTGACAAGGCGGTGGAAGTTTTCGACATAATGAAAAGTCAGCGCACTGTAGATGAGTTCGTAGCTATCAGCGGGCAACTCCAATGTGTCAAGATCGGCAATGCGATAGTCAATCAGGTCGTCGCCTGTATCCGCTCGCGCACGATTGATCATGTTTTCAGACAGGTCATAACCCATAACCGACGCGGCGCCATTTTCGCGTATCCAGCGCGACGCCCATCCAAAACCGCAACCAAGATCCGCGACCCGCGCGCCATTTAAGGGAGGCAACAGCGCTTTGATTGCACTCCACTCTGGAGCACCCATCAAACCATGCACCTGCCTTGGAAGCTGGCTATATCCGGCGAAAAATTTCGGATTGTCGTAGATGTTTTGTGCCATTTTCAATTCCTATGAAAGATTGGACGAGGCACCAGCCGAGCCAAAACACCCCATCCGAAAGGGCAAGACCGGCATTGGCAATCCGCTTGATCAAATCACGCGCTTGACGTCCCGGCATCCCGCGAAAGAGATACCGGCCAAGCGGGAGACAATATGGGTGTCCTTTTCAATCATGTTGTTATGATCGTGAATGAGATCGGCGTAGTCAAGCCGGATCTCCGGTCATCGGAGAAACCATTGGACCCCTCCTTTCAATCGTAGCGCGCCAAAAGCAACTTCGATGGGGCAAGCTATAATTTTTCTCAGACAATTTGGAGAATAGAAAAATATTCACAATATGGTGTATATTATGATTATTTCCATCATAATATATCTGCGCAATCGGGATATCGAACGATATGCGCCACGATAATTGGCGATTGGCTCCAACTGATAGATTGCGCCTATATAAAGCAAATATCAGGATATTTTATTATAAATTTTATATTTATACAGATAATGAAAACAATATTATTATTAATGCAAGACATAAAAATCCAAGAATAATATTACAACTTCTTATTGGCGAAGTCAGACATAATTAATATCGATACAGCTCTCGGAAATTGGCAATTATATAACCGTTATTGAGCGCTGTTCTTCGCAGAGGGTCCGCATGGTTCAAAACCATTGCCAGCTCTACCTTGTGCGGATCAGACACATCCCTTTGATGCATCGGCATCATCAAGGGCAAAAAAGGCCCGCTTGTATTTTGAAATGGACTGAGTCACAAATACAGTCTGGATGTTGCTTTACGTCTTGGGTGAAGGCCAAGGATTTGTTGCGTATCGTTACATTCTAATAATTATAATAAGGGGAAATCAGAACATGAAAACTGGCTTAACCACACATTCTATAGCGAAGTGCTTGATCGTTTCGACAGCTCTGCTTGGCGCGAGTTTAACCGCCCAGGCCGAGAAAATCGGCAATTGTGAGGTCACCGGCACGAAGGGCTCAGACCCAATCAAACCAACGGTTCCAGGTCAGCTCACGGTACAGACCACGCTGCCTGCGCCCGCCTGGTGGAATGGCGATTCACCGGACGCGATGAAAGACGGCTATGAATACTGCATGGCAGTGGACATGGCTTACCGTGCGGGTCTCGACAAGGTGAAGGTCGTCAATGTGTCCTTTGATGCGCTGGTTGCAGCCCAGACCAAGGATTTTGACATTGCGCTCGCCGAAGTGTCCATCACCGATAAGCGCAAGAAGGTGGTCGATTTTTCCACGCCATATTTTGATTCTGATATTGGAGTGGCGATTAAAAAGGGAACCAGCTACACCCCTGAAACCGTCAAGGACCTGCGCATTGGCGTGATGCAGGGCACGACGGGCGCTTCTTTTGTCGATCAGAAGCTGAAGCCGAAGGAAGTCAAGGTCTTTGCCGATACGGGCGCGCTGTCGACAGCTCTGATGGCCAACCAGATCGATGCAGGGCTGCACGATACGTCGATCATGCTCGGCGTCGCGTCGAACTCGCATGGCATGGTTGAAGTGCCATTCCAGTATTCCACTGGTGAATCCTATGGTGCTCTCTATCCAAAAGGATCGCCCAACGAGGCCGTCTTCAACAAGATGATCGAAGATATGAAGAAAGACGGCACCTTCGCTGCCTTGTCCAAAACTTATCTCGCCGACGCCTGGGGTGCTGATCCGGCCAAGATTCCTTATCTCAAGCCGTAATCGCGTTTGCGCATCGGATCGCTGCAAATAGCGGTCCGATGCACCCGTTCCACTGATCGTTCGTCTTTGCCTGATACAGAACAGGCGAGATTACGACGTATAGAAACGGAGGCTCGCGCGATGACCGCCAACACTCCTCAATCCGGTACCAAGCCTACCCTTGGTCTTTATGACAGCGAACGCGGATGGAGCGCCAGCGCGCCGCCGCGTGATACGATGAACTGGGCAGTCACAGCCCTTATCGTCGCACTGGTCGTCATATTCGCCAGTTGGAAAACCCTGCATAATGTCAACGGCGCTCTGACAGAGCTTGGAGCGGGCGGAGTTCTCGCAACAGCTTTGTTGTTTCTTTGCGGCTTGGCAGTACTCCTGTTGTTGAAGCCTGCGATGCTATCATGGCGAACATCGACCGCTGCCCGCCAGGCGCTTGCTGCGAATGATCTGATTGCTGCGCGTGCCAATACGGCAATAGCGCGCGAAGCCGCCTATTCGACATTGGGTTATGGTGCGGTAACGGTGCTGGTGCTTATCGGCATCCAGTTTCTTCTGGCCAACGACCTTGCCGTCAGCCGCACATTTCTGCAACTGCCGCTCATAGCCAGTTCCTTCTGGCTGGTGCTCAAGGCTTTCTGGGTCAACGTCTATATCTTTGTTATTGCAGAGATTCTGGTTCTGATCTGGGGCCTCATCGTTGCAATCGCTCGTTTGATGCCAGGAGAAGCGGGGCGACCCGTCCGGCTGATCGCAACGGTTTATACCGATATGTTTCGCGGCTTACCCGCGATCATCAATATCTATCTGATCGGCTTTGGAATTCCACTGACAGGCCTGCCTTATCTGAAGGATCTGTCGCCGGAATCCTATGCGATTATCGCTTTGACGCTCACCTATGGCGCATATGTCGCCGAAGTTTACCGGGCTGGTATTGAGAGTATCCACCGCAGTCAGGTTGCCGCCGCGCGCTCCCTTGGTCTGTCCTACTTCCAGACATTGCGTTATGTTGTCGTGCCGCAGGCGGTTCGCAGAATCATACCGCCGCTTCTGAATGACTTCATCGGCCTTCAAAAGGATACCGCGCTCGTCAATGTCATCGGCTCGATCGATGCGTTCAATCAGGCGCGTATCATTGGCGCAAACAATTTCAATCTTTCGCCTGTGACAACGGTTGCTCTGCTCTTCATCCTGATAACGATCCCGCAGGCGCGGTTCGTTGATCGGCTGCTTGAGCGTGAACAGCGCCGTACGCAGTCATAGCCTTTCCGGAGAGTATGAACGATGGCGATGATAGAAATCCGCGATGTAACAAAGTCCTATGGACAGGTTAAAATCCTCGACGAACTAAACCTCAGCGTGGACGAACATCAGGTGGTTTGCCTGATTGGTCCTTCCGGTTGCGGCAAGTCGACGTTGCTGCGCTGTCTCAACGGTTTGGAGCCAATACAGGGCGGCGAGATCTGCATCCATGGCGACCGCATGTCGGGTCCTGGCGTCGACGTCAATGCGCTGCGGCGCGATGTCGGCATTGTGTTCCAGAGCTACAATCTCTTTCCGCATATGAGCGTGGTCGAAAACGTCATGCTCGCGCCGATGAAAGTGCTGGGCCGGAAACGCGAGGATGCCCAGGCCAGAGCCATGTCGCTGCTGACGCGCATCGGACTTGAACACAGAGCCACGGCCTATCCGGATCAGTTATCTGGAGGGCAACAGCAGCGCGTCGCGATCGTCCGTGCGCTGGCGATGAGCCCGTCGGTTTTGCTGTTGGACGAAATCACTTCCGCGCTCGATCCTGAACTTGTGTCCGAAGTGCTAAACATCGTCCGCGATCTCGCTGCGGAAGGCATGACGATGTTGCTTGCCACCCACGAAATGGGATTTGCGCGCGAAGTTGCAAGCAAGATATGCTTTCTCTATGGCGGGAAGGTCCATGAGGAAGGACCGCCGGAACAGATATTTGGAGACCCGCGCGAAGAGCGCACACGAAAATTTCTTCAAAGTATTATCGAAGCCGGAAGGCTCTAGAACCGATAACCAAAATCACAACCTCACGCACCGAGACCGTCACCTGATCCATGGGATAAACCATACCAGACGGCGAACGAACTTACTTCCACATGCTGCGCATCCGCGCGCCGACATCTATACGCACATCGCGCAAACTGCGCTCACTTGCAGAGGCGGTAACTTTTGGCCAGCTCGTCTTCTCGAACAAATGAAGGAGCGAAGCTGGAATGAACCGCGTCCGCGAGGCGTAAACATGCCGATCGCCCTTCACATTTTGCCCATAGGTGAAAAACCGTTGCGGCGTGATGAGTGTGAGATTGTCACGCGCACGCGTCATTCCGACATAGAGCAGACGACGCTCTTCTTCCAGCTCGGCCGTCGTTCCAGCTCCGAGATCCGAAGGCATGCAACCGTCAACGACGTTGAGCATATAAACGGAGCGCCATTCCTGTCCCTTGGCGGAATGGATGGTTGAGAGGATCAGATAGTCCTCATCAAGAAGCGGCACACCAGCCTGATCACTCGTTGCATCCGGTGGATCGAGTGTAAGCTCGGTCAGAAAGCGCTCGCGGCTAGGATAGCCGCTGGCAATCTGCTCGAGCTGCTCCAGATCTGCTTTTCGTGTATCGGCATCTTCGTGAATACGTTCGAGATGCGGCTCGTACCAGCTGCGCGCCAGACCGATATCGTCAGGCCACCCGCTTTCGGCTTTTCGAAGGCTTGAGAGCATATCGATAAAGGCTGGCCAGTCATCACCACTTTTGGGCGGCGGCGGAATTTCGGCGAGCGACTGCAAAGGTTCCGGGTCCAGGGCGATGGTGTCGAGAATCTTGCCAGCCGTCTGGGGACCAACGCCGGGTAGCATCTGCAAAAGTCGGAAGCCAGCAACGCGGTCGCGCGGGTTCTGCGCAAACCTCAAGGCAGCAAGCAGGTCCTTTACATGCGCGCTGTCGAGAAACTTCAGGCCACCGAATTTTACGAAAGGGATATTGCGACGGGTGAGTTCGACTTCCAACGCGCCGCTATGGCTCGATGTTCGAAACAAAACAGCCTGCTGTTTGAGCGTGACGCCTACCTCACGGTTGGCCAGAACCTGCTCAACGATATAGTTCGCCTGATCGCTTTCGTCTCGCACCGTCACGAGCATGGGCCGCTGTTCCGATTGGCGGTCGGTCCAGAGATTCTTGGTGAACCGTTCGCGGGCGAGATCGATCACACCATTGGCGGCAGCCAGAATGGGCTGTGTGGAGCGATAATTGCGGTCAAGCGTGATGACGTCGGCAGGCTTCGGCGAGAATTCCTGCGGGAAGTCGAGGATATTGCGAATAGTTGCAGCGCGGAAGGAATAGATCGATTGGGCATCATCACCGACAACCGTGAGACCACATCCACTCGGTTTCAGCGCCATCAGGATTGATGCCTGAAGACGGTTCGTATCCTGATACTCATCGACCAGAACGTGATCGAAGCGGTTGCCGACATCGCCAGCAAGTGCCGGATCCGACATCATCTGTGTCCAATAGAGCAGAAGATCGTCATAATCGAGCACGTTCTGGTGCTGCTTGGCCTCAACATAGGCCGCGAAAAGCTGCTTGAGCTGCTCTTCCCAGCCTAGCACATATGGATAGGCGTTCTTCAGAACTTCGCCGATGGAACTCTCGGAATTGACCACGCGCGAATAGATCGCAACACATGTCCCCTTGGTTGGAAAGCGGCTTTCCATTTTCGAGAAACCCAGTTCATGGCGAACGAGGTTCATGAGATCCGCACTGTCTTCGCGGTCATGAATAGTAAAGTCGGCGCCAAGCCCGATCTGTTGCGCATAAATACGTAGGAGCCGTGCACCGATTCCGTGAAATGTGCCTGCCCATGCCAGCGCATCCGTCATGACAGCGGAATTATCGCCAAGAACCTGCTTGCAGATACGCTGAACGCGGCGCGCCATTTCAGACGCTGCCCGGCGTGAGAACGTCATCAGCAATATCCGACGCGGGTCAGCACCGTTAACGATGAGATGAGCAACACGATGAGCCAATGTGTTGGTCTTGCCCGATCCAGCGCCCGCGATAATCAAAAGCGGTCCACCAATGGCACCATCCGGCATGGCGATGCCGTGCTCGACCGCCTCGCGCTGGCGATCATTCAGTTTTTCCAGATGGGCCGCTGCCATGTGTCCTCGTCATGCAAGAATTTATCTGATCACTGGATCACGGCGTGTCCGCCGAAGTGCTCTCAAGACATCTCTATTAGAACATTAGGAACAAAAAAGGAACATGCTGGATTGCAACTGAGCGGCTTTCCCCTCCGGCAAAAATGGGTCATTCGGGCAGGGAGCATTCTCTTAAGACCCATCAAAAAGAACATTTGCCAATTAAGCGGCCTCACGCTTAATTTCAGTGAACGCTAAAAACTCACGGGCTGAAACGGATTCTCGATGACAATAGACGGCATTTCTTCGCTTCCCGTTTCACAATCCGTTGTTGGAAAACTGACGAAAGCGGCAATTTTTCTCGTCGTGACGATCAACCCTGGATCAGAAGCCGAAGAAGCTATTCGTGATTTATGCGCGGATATTTCAAGTCTGGTCCGCGGCGTTGGTTTTCGGCGCTTGGACGGGCAGCTTTCCTGCATAACAGGGTTCGGCTCGGAGGCATGGGACCGCCTGTTTGGCGCTCCACGACCAAAGGAGCTGCATCCGTTTCGCGAAATCCATGGCGTGCACAATGCTGTATCAACGCCCGGCGATATTCTGTTTCATATCCGTGCGAGCAGCATGGATCAGTGTTTTGAGCTAGCCAGCCACCTTATGGAACGGCTTTCGATCCATGTGTCTGTTGTTGATGAAGTGCATGGCTTCAAATTTTTTGATGATCGCGATCTTCTTGGGTTCGTTGACGGCACCGAAAACCCGGTCGACCAGTCCGCTTTATCTGCCACGATCATCGGCGATGAAGATCCGGACTTTGCAGGAAGCAGCTATGTGATCACCCAAAAATACTTGCACGATCTGGCGAAGTGGAACAACGTTTCTGTCGAAGAGCAGGAAAATATCATCGGTCGGCATAAGCTCTCCGATATTGAACAGCTTGGGTCCCAGAAGAAGCCCTATGCCCATAACGTTCTGACGAATATCGAGGAAGATGGGGAGCAGATTCAGATTCTGCGTGACAATATGCCGTTCGGCGAAGTCGGAAAGGGCGAATTTGGCACCTATTTCATTGGCTTCGCTCGTTCCCCATCCCGGATCGAGAAAATGCTGGAGAATATGTTTGTCGGTAATCCCCCCGGTACGTACGACCACATTCTCGATTTCAGCCGAGCCGTGACCGGGTGTTTGTTTTTTGTGCCGACACTAACGTTTCTCGATAACGTCTCTTAAGACGCAGGACCGCGCGCGCTACACGTGCCGTGAAGGTCTACGTTAGACACCTAGTCGTTGACGCAACTCGGAAACCGGAAAAGGTTCAAAGCTGCATATTGCAGCAGGATGATCGTCTTGGCGTCCCGGATTGCGCCGGAGCCAATCATGCCCAATGCCGCATCGATATCCACTTCGAAGACTGCAATATCCTCGCCCTCCTCTTCCTTTCCACCGCCCAGTGAAACCCGGTCTCCGGGCTCATACTCTCCAACGAAAAAATGGAGGCGTTCTGTCACCGACCCGGGGCTCATGAAGACGTCGAAGATCTGCCGCACTTCGCTTACTTGAAAGCCCGTTTCTTCTTCTGTTTCCGCACGAATGCGTACCGCCGGTTCCACATCATCCAACAATCCGGCTGGCGCCTCGGTCAGCAGATCGTCATACCCATTCACGAAGGCCGGATATCGAAACTGGCGGGTGAGAATAACCGTTCGCCGACGCGGATCGTACAGCAGAATGGTTGCGCCATTGCCGCGATCATAGGTTTCTCGTGACTGGCTCTGCCAGCTTCCATCAGCCCGCTGGAATGAGAACTTGGTTTTCTTCAGGACATACCAATCGTTTGAGAGAAGGGTGACTTCCTCCACCTGAACACGATGCGCAATACTCACAATAACCTCCACACAAACACGATAAGTCGCTAGCCGTCGCCAGATCGTTGTGATATTCGTGCAATATCATGCATAGTCAAGGATTTTCGTGCAATGAATATGCTGACAAGTGAACGAAAGGCTTTGATACTCGAGCTCCTGCGTCGCGATGGGCGGATCGTGGCAAAGACATTCAGCCGGGAACTGGGCGTCTCTGAAGACACAATCCGCCGTGATTTGCGTGAACTGGCCAGCGAAGGTCATCTCTTGCGCGTTCATGGCGGAGCCCTGCCCGCCTCAGCGGCCGTTGCCGATTTTGCAACTCGGGAAGATGCAGCGTCGTCCGCCAAAACTATGCTCGGCGGCATTGCTGCCCGGCTGATCCGGCCGGGCCAGATCGTCTTCCTCGATGGCGGCACGACAAACATACAGCTGGCGCGTCAATTGCCCCTCGATCTCAAGGCAACGATCGTCACCCATAGTCCCAATATAGCCGTTGAGTTGGCGCGCCACCCGCTCATTGACATCGAACTGGTGGGCGGACGCTTATTCAGACATTCCATCGTCACAGTTGGGTCGGTAGCTGCTGAAGCCATCTACCGAATTCGAATGGATGCATATTTTATGGGTGTAACAGGTCTTCACCCAGAAACGGGCGCGACCACCGGCGACAATGACGAAGCCGCCATCAAAAGACTGATCGCTCGCCAGTCGGCGGAGACAATCGTCGTGGCGACCCGCGACAAACTCGGGGTCGCATCGCCTTATCAAGTCGTACCGCTGGCAGAGATAACAACCCTTGTGACAGAGCCACAGCTATCGCAGGAGACATTGCTTCCCTTCGCATCCCAATCAATCGATATCGTCCAAGCGTGATTGACGGCGTGACCGACACGGTCAACTCGGGACAAGCGTTATGATAATGCCTCAAGCGATTTCGCCAGTTCCATGACAAGCGGTGACGGATCATCGGCAGCAAATATGCCAAATTCGGCGACCGGTGCCGGGGGCAGATTGTATTTTCCATTTATGGTCTCGCAGTCTGGCGGAACCGCTTCCGCAAACAGCACCCCAACACCCAGCCCTCCTCGCAGTGCCGATAGCATGGCGGGCAAGCTTTTCACGCGGCAGCCAACGGTCCACGCGATGCCCGCTTCAGCGAGGGAAGCGACCATTCGATCCTGCCAGGAACAGGATGTTTCAAAGAGAACGACAGGAAGCGGATCATTCTCATCCACATCAAGCAATCGGCTGGCGCACCAGACCAGTTGATAGGATATAAAGCTCATTGGCGGCAGGGCGAACCGGGCGGGTTGGGCAACGACGATGTCGCTTTGCCCTTCATCAAAGGATCGTGCAAGCTGCGCCGAATTGGATGAACTCAGCTCAATCTCCACCGACGGATGTTGCTGTCTGAACTGAGCAATTGCGCCAGGAAGACGCGTGACTGCCAGATCTTCAAAAAGCCCTAGCCGAATACGCCCTACCAGCTTTTTATCGACCAATCCGCGCTGCATATCCTCCGTCAGCGCAATGACCCTTCGCGCATAAGCCAGAAAAGCTTCTCCCGCTTCTGTTAGAGAAACACCGCGAGAGGACCGCGTAAACAGTTCACTGTCCAGTTCCTTTTCTATCCGCTGCAACTGCATGCTGACGGCTGCCTGCGTACGCGCAAGACGATCAGCGGCTTTGCTCAGTGTGCCCGTTTCGGCCACCGCGACAAACATCCTGAGCAGTCTGAGATCGTAACTCACATCCATAACGAACCCTTATACCGCACTAAGAATTATAAGGGTACACGAGGGATGCAGCTTTTGACAATATGGAATCCGAAACCAGAAAATGGAGTATGAAATGTCCGACTATAAAGAAAAACTGGCTGCTTGCGGTATCGTTTGGCCCAATCTGACCCGGCCAGACCTGCCCTTCTCCCCCACCACGAAAGTCGACAATTTTCTCTATGTTTCGGGCCAGATACCCGAAAAAGGCGGCGACATCGCTTACGTCGGACAAGTCGGCGGCGAAATCGATATAGAAACCGCCCTCGAAAGCGCGAAGCTCTGCGCGGCAAATGTCATCTTCTGGGCGAATGAAGCGCTTGATGGCGATCTTGACAGTGTTGTCCGGTTGGCCAAGCTTACAGTCTTCGTCAATGCCGTCCCTGGCTTTACCACCTATTCTCAGGTCGGCAACGGTGCTTCTCAACTTATGAATGCGGTCTTTGGCGAACGTGGCGCACATGCACGCTCTGCCATTGGCGTGGCAGGGCTACCAGCCAATGTACCGGTCGAGGTCGAAGCCGTTTTCCATATTCGCTAATCAAGGGACCGCAAATGTCCGTCGTGCATTTTAATCATAGCGGAGCCGGGTTGCCTTCCCCGGAAACGGTTCAGGTGATTGTCGACCATCTGCGTCTCGAAGCAGAACGCGGTCCGATGGAGGCTGGCGCGCGCGCATCAGACGCCATTCACAGGACCTATCAAGCGGCGGCAAAGCTGTTGGGGTGCTCACCGCAGGATATCGCTTTCGGAACCAGTCATGGACAGCTTTATGGCAACCTGATCGCCTCTATTCCGCTCTCTCCCGGCGACAAGATACTGGTCAGCCGTCAGGAATGGATTGGCAATGTCTTATGTTTGCAACGCTCTGCGGATCTGAACGGCGCAACACTTACATTGATGGCCTCGGACGATACAAGCGCCGTCGATACTGTTGCACTCGGACAAGGCCTCTCGCCGGTTACGCGCATTGTTGCCCTAACCTGGGTTGGCGCGGGAAGTGCACTGATCAATCCTGCCGCTGCCATTGGTGCTGCAATCCGGCAAGCCGGGTCATCAGCGTTCGTCATCATAGATGCCAGTCAGGCTATTGGACAGATACCGATTGATGTCGCCGAGTTGGGTTGTGACGCTCTCATCGCCTGCGGGCGGAAATTTCTGCGCGGACCGCGCGGAACAGCCTTGGCCTATATTTCACCCCGTCTTGCGGAAGAGCTCGTTCCGCGCAGTATCGACAACCTGTCCTCCACTTTGAGTGACGGCAACGTCGTGATGGCAAAAAGCGCTCAGGTTTTTGAGTTTGGTGAAGAGTCGGTGGCACTCAAGCTTGGTCTTGGAAAAGCTATCGAACAAGCTCTCGATTTGGGTATGGACCGCATCGGGCAAGACCTCGCACATAAGGCCGTGGCCCTTCGTCAGGCTCTTGTCGAGGTGCCGGGAGTCAAACTGCTCGATCTTGGAGACTGCAAAGGCGCTGCCGTCACATTTGCAATCGATGGATTACCATGTGCGCTCGTAAAGCAACGTCTCGCCGATCAGGGCATCAATATCGGCATGAACGGACCGGGCTACACACCATACGATATGTCTATACGCGGGATTTCAGAGTTGCTTCGAGCCTCCGTGCATTTGAGCACCTCTGATGATCATATTGCTTTGCTGGTCAATGCTATCAGATCGATCAGCCAAACAGGGATTTGAGTTGGAATTTCACAATGAATGACAAAAAGCAGACAGCACTTCTTTTGGGTGGAAGCAAGGGTCTTGGATTAGGTGTTGCCGAAGCATTGGCAAAGCAGGGCGTAAATATTGCGCTCGTCGGCAGAGACAAAATAGCGATGCGCGCAGCAGAAGAGCGCCTTGGCACTTATGCGGGTTCGGTGATGTCTTTCGCCTGCGACCTGACTGATCCTGCCAGTGTTTCCAGAATGATGGAGAATGTCGACAAAGCCGTCGGCAGCATCGATATTCTGCTTCTCAATGGCGGCGGTCCGGCGCCGATCGCCGCTTCTCAATATGACGAAGCCTATTGGAACACACAGATCAGAAGCATGTTCCTCAGTCAGATTGAAGTAGCAGCTCACTATCTGCCCGGCATGCGTGAACGTCGCTTCGGTCGGATCATCGCAGTATCCTCCACCAGCATTCGAGAACCCATTCCCAATCTCGCAGCTTCCAATGCCTTGAGATCGGCCCTCGCAGGATGGGCCAAAACGCTTGCGAGCGAAGTCGCCGGAGATGGCGTGACCGTCAATGTCGTGATGCCCGGCCGGTTTGCCACCGAGCGCACTACGCGTCTCGACGCGCTGGATGCAGCTGAGCGCGGTGTCGATCCTGTCGTCATCGCAACCGAGAGCCAGAGGGATATTCCAATCGGACGCTACGGTACACCGGAAGAGTTCGGCGAAGTTGTAGCGTTCCTTGCCAGCAAGGCAGCAAGCTACATCAATGGCGTGGCGCTGCCGATTGATGGCGGCCTGAGCCGTTCAATGATCTGATAAGCCAGACGTCACCATACCTGCTCAAGGTTGCATCGCACCATAACAATGACGTTGGCTTCGCCCAATTGGAAGTGAGAGCCTGAAAATTCTAATTCTCCGAGATTCAGTCTCGGAGAATTGCCCATAGATTGTAACTAGGAAACCGCTATTGCAGTCAGCAATTGCCTATCCGACAATCAATATCGTCATGATAGCTACGTTTCCACACACGGCGTCATTTAACATATAGATCCCGCGACCGTTTGAGATGTGCAAGCATGGCCGCTTCGGCGCCTTCGGCGTCGTTTTCAGCTAGGCGGTCGAGAATTTCGGTGTGTTCAACGAGCGTATATTTTTCCTTGCCGGTCCAGATCAGCATGTGGGTGTGATATTCCTTAAGCCACGCCAGCATAGCTTCGCTGACCGCTATAAAGATCGGATTATCCAGAATCTTCGCAATGCGAATGTGGAAGTCCATATCCGCAGCGATGAATGCATCGGCATCACCCAGAGATTCCCGCTGCCGTTCGATAATTTCGCGCAGTTCCGAAATATCGCGCGCGGTCACTTTTTGCGCAGCCTCGCGCGCAATGCCGCGCTCGAAAAAAATGCGTGCACTCTTCAGGTGCTCGAGCGTATCCATCGATTGCGCAAGCATGATCTTCGCCGTCGGATCAACCTGCTGAAATATCGACCTCGCTGTGAGCTTGAGAACCTTGGCGCGTTCTCCATGCGAAATACTGACCAACCCCATTTTGGCAAGTGACTGCATCGCCTCGCGGATTGCAGGACGGCCGACACCAAACCGTTCCATAAGGACGCGTTCGGACGGCATCTCATCGCCAGGGAGCAATTCGCCGGACGTAATCATGGTTTCAAGCCGGTCAAACACTTCGTCTGACAGTTTGCGGCGAACGATAGGTTCGATTGGCTGGGTCATGGCATCTCACTAATCATGAGCTTTGCTCTCTTATGCATCTTCGAATGCTCAGATGAAAGACATTACCCGTGCCCTCATGCACGGGCTAACAATTTTCCTCTTGCAGATATTGGAATACTCATTATACCAGTTTGCATTCGAACGCCATGCGCTTTTCGTTAGCGCGAGTAAAGCAGCGAGCAACGGCAATTCCGATGAATATCTGTTTGACCTATCGCATTGAGACCACCGGCAGCATCGAGAAGATGGCGGCCAAGATCGCCAGCGACCAATCCACCGGCACCTTTGTTGCAATTCCGGGCGAAACGGAGGAATTGAAGGCACGCGTCGCCGCCAGAGTGCTCGATATCCGCCCTCTGAACGATGCGCGCGTTCCGGCTTGGCCGGAACTGGAAGACGGTCATGGTCCGATCAAGCGCGCCGATGTGGACATCGCTTTTCCGCTCGATGCGATTGGTACCGATCTCGCAGCGCTCATGACGATCGCTATTGGCGGTGTTTATTCGATCAAGGGCATGACCGGTATTCGCGTCGTCGATATGAAGCTGCCGTCGGCTTTTCGCGATGCCCATCCCGGCCCGCAATTCGGGATCGAAGGCAGCCGCAGGCTCACTGGCGTAGAAAAGCGCCCGATCATTGGCACCATCGTGAAGCCCGCACTTGGCCTTCGCCCTCATGAAACTGCGCAGTTGGTAGGTGAATTAATTGCGTCCGGCGTGGACTTCATCAAAGACGACGAAAAGCTGATGAGCCCGGCTTACTCGCCGTTGAAAGAGCGCGTAGCGGCAATCATGCCGCGTATTCTCGACCACGAGCAAAAGACCGGCAAGAAGGTCATGTACGCGTTCGGCATTTCGCACGCAGATCCTGACCAGATGATGCGCAATCATGACATTGTTCTCGAAGCAGGCGGTAACTCCGCGGTGGTCAACATCAACTCCATCGGCTTCGGTGGGATGAGTTTTCTGCGAAAACGCTCGAGCCTTGTCCTGCATGCGCATCGCAACGGCTGGGACGTTCTGACCCGCAATCCGGGCGCTGGGATGGATTTTCGCGTCTACCAGCAATTCTGGCGCTTGCTTGGCGTTGACCAGTTCCAGATCAACGGCATCCGGGTGAAATATTGGGAGCCGGATGAGAGTTTCGTGTCTTCGTTCAAGGCCATCAGCACACCACTTTTCGATCCATCCGATTGCCCGCTGCCGGTTGCCGGCTCCGGTCAATGGGGTGGCCAGGCACCTGAGACCTACGCGCGCACAGGTCGCACTACAGATCTCCTCTATCTGTGCGGCGGCGGCATTGTCAGTCATCCGGGCGGACCGGCTGCTGGCGTTCGTGCAGTTCAACAGGCATGGGAGGCAGCAGTTGCAGGCATCCCGCTCGAGACTTACGCAAAAGACCATCCCGAGCTTGCCGCCTCGCTGGCCAAATTTGGCAACGGAGGCGAATAATGACCGGCATCAACGCTCCGCTGCTCTCCTACTATGGAGATGATCTGACTGGCTCCACAGATGTCATGGAAGCCTTGAGTTCGAACGGCGTAGACACCGTCTTGTTCCTAAACACGCCGGATGATGCGCTATTGGCGCGATTTGCCCATTGCAGAGCTATCGGTCTTGCAGGCACCAGCCGCAGCGAAACTCCGGACTGGATGGACAATCATCTGACGCCGGCTTTCGCATGGCTGCGCGCCCTCAATGCTGCAATTTGTCACTATAAGGTCTGTTCCACATTCGATTCCGCTCCACATGTCGGCAATATCGGCAAAGCGATCGAGATCGGCAAACATGTCTTCGAGCAGGCCTACGTTCCGCTGGTGGTCGGTGCGCCGCAACTCAAACGCTACACGTCCTTCGGCAATCTTTTTGCTGCATATCAAGGCGAGACCTACCGCATCGACCGTCATCCCGCGATGAGCCGCCATCCTGTGACACCCATGCATGAAGCCGATCTGCGTCTGCATTTGGCCCAACAAACGGCATTGAAAGCCGAACTGATCGACAGTCCAACCCTGACCTCGGCTGACGCTGATACGCATATCGACAAGATCGCTCAGACGGCGGACGGCGTGGTGCTCTTCGATGTCGATAGCACAGAAACCCAGCTGCGCGCCGGAGAGCAAATTTGGCGCTTGCGTGCGCCAGAGGGCTGGTTTGTCGCCGGTTCTTCAGGCATCGAATATGCGCTGATTTCTGCATGGCGAGAGGCTGGGTTGATCGGCGCTCGGAGGGACTTCCCGCTACCTGGCAAAGTCGATCGTATCGCCGTGGTGTCAGGCAGCGTTTCGCCGACAACCGAACGGCAGATCCGCAGCGCAACCGCAGCCGGGTTTATCAGCATCGATCTCAATCCGTTGGACCTTCTGGGTGAGAATGCTGCGCAGTCGATTGAAGAAGCCATCACGCTTGCACAAAGGACTTTGCAGGATGGCAGAAGCGTTATCCTCAATACAGCCCTTGGTCCATCTGCTGATCGTGGCCGTGAAATTGACCGCATTCCCGGTAGCCGCCATCGGCTAGCGCGCATTCTGGGCTCGGCACTACGAATTCTCGTTGAACGCGAAAATCTTTCACGTGCCGTCATTGCTGGTGGCGATACGTCCAGCCATGCCCTGCGCGAGCTGAATGTTGACGCGCTGACCACTCTGCTGCCGCTACCCCAGACACCCGGCTCGCCGCTCTGCACGGCCCATAGCCGCGAAGACGCGACCAACGAACTTCAAATCGCACTGAAAGGCGGGCAGGTCGGCGCTGATAATTACTTCAGCCAGATACGCGACGGCCTATCCAATTGAATCTGGAATACTCATTGACTGGTCATACCAGTTAAGCTACCAAAGATACGGGAAGGAAAATTCAATCATGACAGCAATCGCTTTGTTCGGCGCAGGCGGCAAGATGGGCTACCGTCTGGCCAAGAACTTGAAGGGCTCACGCTTCGACGTCCACCACATCGAAGTCAGCGATGCTGGCAAGGCGCGCCTGAAGAACGATCTGGGCATCGACACGGTTGATGCCGATCAGGGCCTTACGGACGTCGATGTCGTTATTCTCGCCGTGCCAGATACGCTCATCGGCGAGGTGGCTGCGAGCATTATCGACAGACTGAAGCCCGGCACGATGGTGATTGCGCTTGATGCGGCTGCCCCTTTCGCAGGTCATCTGCCCGAACGCGCTGATCTGACCTATTTCGTCACCCATCCTTGTCATCCACCGATTTTCAACGACGAAACGGATATGCAGGCAAAGAAGGACCATTTCGGGGGTCTGTTCGCCAAGCAACACATTGTTTCGGCACTCATGCAGGGGCCGGAAAAGGATTATGCGCTGGGCGAGGAAATCGCCAAGGTCATATGGGCTCCCGTCATGCGCTCGCATCGCGTCACTGTCGAACAGATGGCCATGCTGGAGCCAGGTCTTTCGGAAACGGTCTGTGCATCGCTGCTCGTCATCATGCGCCAGGCAATGGATGAATGCGTGCGACGCGGTGTTCCAGAAGAAGCGGCTCGCGATTTCCTGCTCGGTCATATGAACGTTCTGGGCGCGGTCATTTTCAAGGAAGTCGACGGCGTATTTTCGGATGCCTGCAACAAGGCCATCGAGTTTGGCATTCCTGCGCTGATGCGCGACGACTGGAAAAACGTCTTTGAACCACAGGAGATTGCCGAAAGCATTCGCCGTATCACCTGACAATCAAAACGGGAGGGTCAAGCGCCCTCCCTTCACTGCCTTGCTGGGAACAGGGCTGAACACACCGGGAGGAAATTATGGAATTCACACGTAGGAAACTGACGCGCGGAATTGCGCTGGCTATTGTTGCTGGCGCGCTGTCGGCAGGCACCGTTATGCCAGCCTGGGCGGCGGATCTCATCGCGATTATCACGCCTTCGCACGATAACCCGTTCTTCAAGGCCGAGGCAGTCGGCGCGGAAGCAAAGGCCAAGGAACTTGGCTATGAAACGCTGATCCTCGTTCACGACGATGACGCCAACAAGCAGTCTCAGCTTGTCGACACGGCAATCGGTCGTGGCGCCAAGGCGATTATTCTGGATAATGCTGGCTCTGAAGCATCCATTGCCGCAGTGCAGAAAGCCAAGGATGCAGGGATTGCATCCTTCCTGATCGATCGCGAAATCAATGCGACCGGCATTGCTGTATCGCAGATTGTTTCCAACAATTATCAGGGCGCACAGCTTGGTGCAGAAGAATTCGTCAAGCTGATGGGCGAAAAAGGCAACTACGTCGAATTGCTCGGCCGCGAAGCCGATCTCAATGCGGGCATTCGCTCCAAGGGTTATCACGACGTTATCGACGATTACCCGGATATGAAGATGGTTGCGCAGCAGTCAGCCAATTGGAGCCAGCCGGAAGCTTTTGCCAAGATGCAGAGCATTCTGCAGGCCAATCCGGACATCAAGGGCGTGATCTCGGGCAACGATACGATGGCCATGGGTGCCTGGGCTGCCCTTGAGGCGGCTGGCCGTAAAGATGTGATCGTGGTTGGTTTTGATGGTTCCAATGATGTACGCGATTCAATCAAGGCTGGAGGCATAAAGGCCACGGTCCTTCAGCCAGCCTTTGCGCAAGCACAGAACGCCGTCGTTCAGGCCGACGAATTCATCAAGTCGGGCAAGAAGCCAGCTGAAGAAAAGCAGTTGATGGATTGCGTTCTGATCAACGGCGATAATGCTGAAAAGCTCGAAACTTTCGCCTTGAAGGATTGAGCCAAAGGAACCGAGAGCCGGGAGCTGAAACGCTCCCGGCATATTCCCTATACCGAGGATATCTTTATGTCAGTGCTGAAGTCAGCGTCCATTGTTGTGCTGGCCTGTGGTGTTGCGCTTTCGGGCTGTAAGATCATCAAGACGCCAACAGCTGAGGAAGCCGCAGCCGCGCGCGGTGACAATTTCAATCCGGATCGTTCTGTTGCCGATATCTGGGATTCCAAGGTTAAACCGTTCTTCGCGGAAAAGACGGTGACCCTCGATGACGTCATGACGGCGGCCAGCAGTGACATCGACGCGGCAGGAAGCAAATTTGGCCACCGTGAAAAGCAGGGCAACGCGCCCTGGACATTTGCAACCAAGCTGGAAGGCGTGGTTGTTGACGCCGAAATCAAGTCGCGTGCCGCTTATATAGACCTCGACAGCAATGGTGACGGCACGGCGGATGCCCGCGTCCAGATTGGGCCGACTATTCGTGGCACCGCAATCCGTGACAGCTTGAGCTTTGTGAACTTCAGCGAGTTCCGCAACCAGATCGAATGGGCCCAGTTTGGCAAGTCGTTCAACACGCGTATCAATGATGAAGTTTTGTCAAAGCTGCCGCGTGACAATCTGGTCGGCATGAAAGTCAAGGCCGGTGGAGCCTTCGCCATGCCCGCCAAGGGTCAACTACCACTTTTCACTCCCGTATCCATAACACTGGAGAAGTGACCATGGACACGGAACAACAACCCGAAGACGATATCGTTCTCAAGCTCGAAGACGTATCGAAAGTCTATTCCGGTATCGTCGCCGTCAAGCGCGCCAATCTTGAACTGCGACAGGGTTCGGTCAATGTGCTGGTCGGAGAGAACGGCGCCGGCAAATCCACGTTGATGAAAATCATCGCCGGTGTCGAGCGCCCGACCATGGGCAGGATCATTCTCGATGGAGAACCGGTCACATTTGACAGCCCTGCCGACGCGCAAAAGCGTGGCATCGCGATGATTTTTCAAGAGTTGAACCTGTTCGCCAACATGTCCGTGGCCGAGAATATCTTTGCTACCCGTGAGATTATGCGCGGAGTGCGTGGCATTGACCATAAAGCGCAAGTGCTAAAAGCCAATGAGTATCTCAGACGTCTGAATGCGGGCATTGATGCCAACATGCTGGTTTCCGATCTTCCCATCGGCCAGCAGCAATTGGTGGAAATCGCCAAGGCAATTTCGCTTGATGCGCGTATCGTCATCATGGACGAACCTACATCTGCGCTCTCCGCCGCTGAAGTTGATATTCTCTTCAAGGTCATCGCCGAACTGAAAAGCCAGGGCGTCGCTATCGTCTATATTTCGCATCGTCTGGAAGAACTGATGCGCATTGGCGATTACATCACCGTGCTGCGCGATGGCAAGATCACCGGCCAGGAGGAGGTCAAGAACATCGACACGCAATGGATTGTGCGCTCGATGATCGGCTCCGATGCCAAGGATTTTGCCAAATCCGTCACCCATAAAATCGGTAGTGAGCGGTTCCGCGCTGAAAATATCACCCTGCCGCGTACAACTGGCGGCCTTGCCGTTGATAATGTCTCATTGTCGGTGCGCGCTGGAGAAGTTCTGGGAATATATGGTCTTATGGGCGCAGGGCGTTCCGAGTTCTTCGAATGTGTCATGGGTCAGCACCGGCACTCGACAGGCCAGATTTTTATAGACGGTCAGCAAGTGACCGAGCGCGACACGACACGCCGCATAAGGCGTGGGCTTGCCCTTATACCCGAAGACCGTCAGCGCGAGGGGCTGGTGCAGGTGCTTTCAATTGCCAGCAACCTTACGATGGCTAGTCTCGACCGGCTGGCGAAGGTCTTTCACATCGCGCCGAAGCGAGAAAAGGAAGCCGTCAGGGAGGCTATCAAGGATCTCTCCATCAAAGCCCCGAACCCCGATTTCGAGGTGACGTCGATGTCCGGCGGCAACCAGCAGAAGGTCGTGATCGGCAAGGCGTTGATGACCAATCCAAAAGTTCTTTTGATGGACGAACCATCCCGCGGGATTGATGTTGGCGCAAAAGCGGATGTTTTTCGCACGATGCGCCGTCTCGCGGGCGAAGGATTGGCTATCCTCTTTTCAACCTCAGATCTGGAAGAAGTTTTGGCGCTGTCTGATCGCATCGCTGTGCTTAGCAATGGCAAGCTCATTGCTATCTTCGAACGCGAGCACGCAACCGAAGCCCAAATCATTGCGGCCTCTGCCAAGGGGCATGGCCACAACCCGGATCAGCAAATCAAGGAAATCGTGTCATGACAGCCAAGACAGTTACGGCAGCCACTGACCCAACCTTTGCCAGCGGCTCTGCCCTGCTGACGCTGATGAAACTGCGCACATTCATTGCGCTTTTTGCAGTTTTCGTCTTTTTCTCATTCGCCGCACCGAATTTCCTTTCGGCAGCCAATCTGATTTTGATGTCGAAGCACGTTGCGCTGAATGCGTTTCTCGCGATGGGCATGACTTTCGTCATCATTACGGGCGGCATCGATTTGTCCGTTGGTTCGATTGTCGGCCTGTGCGGCATGGTCGCTGGCGGTCTCTTGATCTATGGTGTGGACCTGGGGATCGGTTACACCGTCTATTTCAATGTGATCGAAATATCTCTCATAACACTGGCTGTCGGCGTCGCGGTTGGTTTCATCAACGGGCTCTTGATTACAAAGCTCAATGTGGCGCCATTCATCGCCACGCTCGGAACCCTGTATGTTGCGCGCGGCCTGGCCCTGTTGTCATCTGACGGCCAGACCTTCCCTAACCTGGTCGGCCGCGAAGATCTCGGCACGACTGGCTTTGGCTTTCTCGGCGCGGGTAGCATTTTGGGCTTGCCGGTTTCCATCTGGCTTTTGATCATCGTTGCACTGGGTGCGGCCTATGTCGCCCGATACACGCCGTTGGGACGACAGATTTTCGCGGTAGGCGGCAATGAACGCGCGGCGCGCATGTCCGGCATCCGCGTCGACCGAGTAAAAATGTTCGTTTACATGTTTTCGGGCTTTTGCGCCGCCATTGCCGGTCTTATCATTTCTTCGGAATTGATGGCTTCGCATCCGGCGACGGGTAACTCCTTCGAACTCAATGCCATTGCGGCAGCCGTCTTGGGTGGAACATCCATGTCGGGGGGTCGCGGCACCGTCGGTGGAACGATTATTGGCGCGTTTGTGATTGGGATTCTTTCCGATGGGTTGGTCATGATGGGGGTATCGTCCTTCTGGCAGATGGTCATCAAGGGCCTGGTCATCATAATCGCCGTGGTTGTAGATCAGGCGCAACGCCGCCTTCAGCAACGCGTCACGCTCATGCAAATGGCAAAGGCAGGATAATGACAGAATTGAATGGCGCGCTTATCGGCTGCGGCTTCTTCGCGATCAACCAGATGCATGCCTGGAACGATGCTTCCGGCGCGAAAATCGTGGCCATCTGTGACCGCGATCCCGAACGGCTCAGAATTGTCGGCGATCAGTTTGGGATCGCACGCCGTTATACCGATGCTGAAGCGCTGTTTGCCGATGGCAATGTTGATTTTGTCGATATTGCCACGACAGTAGGAAGCCATCGCATGTTGGTCGAAATGGCCGCCGCGCATAAAGTGCCCGCCATCTGTCAAAAGCCTTTTGCCACAAACCTCGGTGATGCGAAGGCCATGGTGAAAGCGTGCCACGATGCCGGTATTCCATTGATGGTTCACGAGAATTTCCGTTGGCAGACACCGATACAGGCCGTTCGGAATGCGCTCGATGGCGGCACGATAGGCGATCCCTTCTGGGGGCGCTTTTCCTTCCGGTCGGGCTTTGATGTCTTCTCGGGCCAGCCGTATCTTGCGGAAGGCGAGCGTTTCATTATCGAAGACCTCGGCATTCATACGCTCGATATCGCACGCTTTGTTCTCGGCGATGTAACCAGCCTCGTCGCGCGAACCAAGCGCGTGAACCCGAAGATCAAGGGTGAGGACGTAGCGACCATCTTGCTCGACCATGAAAATGGTGCCACATCCGTTGTCGATGTCAGCTATGCAACCAAACTTCAGGTTGACCCCTTCCCGGAAACGCTCATCGAACTGGATGGAACGGCGGGGTCAATCCGCCTTCATCAAGGATATCGTCTGGAGATTATTAATAACAAAGGAACAGCTATTTCGGATGTTTCACCCAGAATGTTGTCCTGGGCCTCACGCCCCTGGCACAATATTCAGGAAAGCGTTTACGCGATCCAGCAGCATTGGGTCGACAGGCTTGCTTCCGGCGAGGAAACATCAACATCGGGCGCTGACAACCTCAAAACATTTGCACTCGTGGAGGCAGCTTATAGCAGTGCGGCCAGCGGCAACCGCGTCGATGTAAAGGCTATGCTGGTATGAGCAGCGTCGATCCGTTTCTGCTTTATGGTACACAGGAAACCGAAGCCAGACCGCTGCATCTCCAAGCAGGGCGTCTCGCAGTTGACCTGAGCGATGGGAATTTGCGGACCATCACATATGATGGCGTAGAAGTGCTGCGCGCGGTGTCTTATCTCATACGTGACCGTGACTGGGGGACATATTCCCCTTCTATCCGCGACCTGACCGTAGAGAGAAACGCGGCTGGTTTTACTGTCACCTATCAGGCGCATATTGACGGCCCCAACAATACTCAATTGAAGGTCGATGTAACCATATCTGCCGATGCCCGTGGCACACTGACCTTTGATGCCGTCGCCACATCTACAACCGGCTTTGAAACCAACCGATGCGGTTTTTGTATTCTGCATCCGATTGTCGGACTTGCCGGTTCGCCAGTCACGGTGGAGCATGTCGATGGGACGAATGTCGAGACCCACCTACCGGACCTCATCGAGCCATGGCAACCCTTCAAGAACATGCGCGCCATCACCCATGAAGCCATTCCCGGTGTCTTGGCGGAATGTCGTATGGAAGGTGACATTTTCGAGATGGAGGACCAACGTAACTGGTCCGACGCGTCCTATAAAACCTATGTGCGCCCGCTGGCACTGCCCTGGCCTTATCAGATTGAAGCCAACGAGCCGGTGCTTCAGCGCATCGCGTTGATTATACGCGATAATCGGGTGAGTGCGCCCGCTGTTGTCAAGGCAACCACAGAGCCAGTCCTTATTACGCCTGACAACGCATGTGGCACCATGCCGAATATCGGCATGATCATTACGCCGGAAGAAGCCAAGGCAAGTCTAGCTGCATCATCCCTGGTTGATGAAATTAACCCGCAGGATTTGATGTTCCACTACGATCCGGGTGCCGGACATAACAAAACGGCATTCATGGACTTTGCCGCCATTGCGGTTAAATTCAAGGGTCGCACATCGGTAGAAATAGCGCTCCCTTGTGAAAGAGCACTGCTTGACGAGACCTCCGAAATCGCGGCGCAAATGAAAGCTGCAGGCTTTACGCCAGACACGATCATCGTCTCGCCTTCAATCGACCGCCAGTCCACGCCGCCCGGCAGTGCGTGGCCGCCTTGCCCACCACTGGAAGAAGTCTATAGCGCCGCACGCATTGCTTTCCCGGGTGCCACCCTTGGCGGCGGTATGCTGAGCTATTTTACGGAGCTGAACCGCAAGCGCGTACCGGGCAAGCTGATCGACTTTGTGACCCATTGCACCAACCCGATCGTCCACGCTGCAGACGATCTCAGCGTCATGCAAACCTTGGAAGTGCTCCCCTTTATTACGCGTTCAGTGCGCGCGATCTATGGCGCGAAACCCTACCGCATTGGCCCATCGACCATTCCCATGCGCCAAAATCCCTATGGTAGCAGGACCATGGACAATCCCGATGGCAATCGCATCGCCATGGCCAATCGCGATCTGCGCCACAATGGCAAATTCGCGGAAGCCTTCGCATTTGCCTATGCCGCACGGGTGCTAGACGCAAATCTCGACTGTCTGACCCTATCGGCATTGACGGGTCCTTTTGGACTGATTGCGGATGAAAATGAGCCAACTCCAGCAGGTCATACGCGCCCGGTCTTCAACAGCGTGAAGACCTTGTCTGCACTGGCTGGAAGAGAATGGCGCGCCTATCATTCTTCCCGCCCGGCGCATGTTCTAGCGTTTGCAGTGGAGAGTGAAATCTGGCTCGTGAATGTCACGCCAGAAGAGCAGAGCCTCAGCATAGAAGGTAAAAACGCGTTTTCGCTCGCACCTTTTAGAGTTCTGTCGATACCGCTTTAGGCCAAAACAGTGGATACGCGTTCAGCGTCGCTTTGCGGGCCGCGCCGCCAAAACGACGTTGTGACGTTTGGTGAGTTCTGCTGTCACTGCTTCAATTTCTCCGGCTTTGCGTTCGTCGCTCCAGCCAAGTTCCAGCGCCAGAATATCCGCTATCGCAGCCAGATTATCGGTTGTCAGTGCGCCATCGATGGCAAGCGTCGTACGGCGCAACACAACATCGGCGAGATGGACCACCAGTTCATTGCGCGCGATCCAAGCGATTTCGGCACGGCTTACCGTATCGGTTTCGGGCAAATACGCGACACCGGCTTTGGCTTCATCGCGAATGATTGCACCAGCCGTTGTACCATAGCACTTGAGCAACAACTCAACGCGCTCCCGTCCATGGCCCGTCTCACTTGCCTGTCGCGCAACCCACGCAGCACGAGCTTTGTCATCCAGCGGGTAATCCTTGCCGCCACCGATTGCGAGATTGCGCGTCGAATGAATACGCTTGCGGTCCATTCGTTGGAGAACCTTATCCGCAACCTCTTCGGCAAAACCCCGGAATGTCGTCCATTTACCTCCGACCAGCGATATGATTGCAAATGGACGAGAAGAATCCGGCTCAATGACGGGAGCCGAGTGATCACGACTGATAAGCCCCGGTTCGGAAGCGTTCGAAGCAGGCAGCGGGCGAATGCCGCTATAGGTATAAACAATATGGCTGCTGTCGAAATGCAGTTTCGGCAAGAGTGAACGCAGACTTTCAATGAAATAATCCGTTTCATCATCTTCACAGCGCACATTGTCCGGATCATCGGACGGAATATCAGTCGAGCCAACCAGCGCAAGACCATGATAGTCGTAGACCAGGCAGATACGACCGTCATCGGCTTCGAAATAGATCATCCTTCCGTCAAGGCTCCTCACCAGTTCGGGGTGGTCGATCAGAATATGCGATCCCTTGGTGCCACCGATCATCTTGGTCGGCTTGCCGAGCGCTGCATTCACATGGTCGATCCATGGTCCTGCGGCGTTGATGACAAGCTTCGGCCTGACCGAAAACTCTGCACCATCTGGACCTTCAAAGCTGACTGTACCGTCACCGGCTTTTACCAATGTGGTGAAATTGACCGCCGCACTCGATGAATTGGCCTGAAGCCCGTCACTGACGAGTTCATAAACGAGGCGTTCCGGCCGGCTGACCTTCGCGTCATGATAGATGCCGCCAGCAACAATCGCTGGCGTGATATAGGGCATTTCCTTCGTAGCGGTCTTTTTCAAGAGAAAACGATGACGCGGCATCACGCGTTCACGCGCACCGAAATAATCATAGAGACCAAGACCAATCTTGATCAAAACCGCACCGCGGCTGCGTGGAGCTGTTGTAGAACCGAACAAAGTGCGCAGCGCGGCTGTAATACCTTTGGTCCATGAGAAAACGGGAATAAAAGTCGGCAACGGCTCGACGTTATGTGGCGCATTCTTCAAAAGCAGATTTCGTTCCAGCGTGGATTGCGCGACGAGACCGAATTCTCCCGTCTCCAGATATTTCAGCCCGCCATGGATCAGGCGAGATGGCGCTGCACTGGTGCCCGATCCGAAATCACCCTTATCGACAATCAGGCAATTGACGCCTTGCTCGCACAAATCACGATAAAGCCCCGCACCATTAATGCCCGCCCCGAGAATAAGGACGTCCAAGCCGTTCTTTTCGAGTTGCGCAATGCGGCTTTTCATTTCGGCAGAGCCTACGAAACTGTTCATTTCACCGTCTTCACATGTGTTTTCTGCGCAGCCGCGCAATATTCGTTCCGTTCATCGTCAGTCCGTAAGGGCTTCGATCTTCGGCCATAATGGTCCAAGCGAGGATGCAATTTCCTTGAACAGCGTGAAGCGCTTTTCATATTGCACGCTGCGTTGGGCATCTGGCGTGTAGGTGCGGCAGATCGCATCAAGATCGCGCGGATCACTGTAAACATCCGCAAAAACACCTGCACCTTTGCCCGCACAAAGCGCCGCGCCCCAAGCCGCTGCCTCATCCGTCTCGGTCACGGTTACGGGCATTCCGAGCACATTGGCAAACATCTGCGCGAAAGCTGGACTGCGCGACACCCCACCGGTCAACCGCGCAGCAGAAATATCAAACCCCTCCTTGAGGTGGTCGACATGGATACGATGATTGAAGGCTATTCCTTCCCAGACAGCGCGCAGCATATCGCCTCGTTCCTGCCAGCCGCGCAGACCGAAGAAGGCCCCACTTGCCATGGCCCCATAGGGTGAACCGAAGAGATAGGGATGGAACAATGCTGTTGAAGGCTTGGCCAAGGCTGCATCTATTTCCGGGCGCAACATGTCATGGATCGAGCGGCCCGTTTCCTCCGCCAGACGCCGCTCCGAAGGACAAAGCTGGTCCAGAAACCAGTCATAGTTCGCCGTCGACGCCGGCGAGATCGACATGTTGTTCCATTCCCCCGGCGCAATGCCATTGCGGCAAAACCAGCTCTCGTTCACACGCGGTTCGGAGGATAGCGTTTCATTGATCGAATAGGTTCCAGCGACAACCGCCACAGTCCCCGCTTTGAGGCCACCAACCCCTAGCGCCGATGCCGTCACATCGTGCAGACCGCCGACAACTGGTGTTCCAGCGACAAGTCCGGTCCGTGCCGCGCAAGCCGCAGAAACGCCGCTCACGATCTCGTCCGAGCGTGACATCGGCGGCAATGCGTTCCAAAGGGCATCGAGCCCAAACAGTTTCAGCGCCTCGCGCGAATAATCCTGCGTGTTCACATCCGTAAATGAGGTGGACGCCTCGGTTCGATCCGTTCCGACCTCTCCTGTCAGGCAGAACCGCAGCCAGTCCTTGCAGGCTATCACATGCGCGATACGGCTGAAGCGCTCGGGCTCGTTTTCCTTTACCCAGGCGAGAATGGCCGAAGGTGCCGAAGCATGGGGCGATTGTCCGGTAATGGCGATGGACCGCGCTGCCACTGTGCTATTCAGCCAGTTTTCTGCGATATCGACGGCGCGGCTATCCAGTGACAGAATGCCCGCGCCAAGAGGGCGGCATTCATCGTCGAGCATATAGATACCATCCCCATGTGCGGTGGTGGCAATGGCCAGAATGTCCGAGGCAGGTCTCCCGCTCACGGAAATGGCTTCTGCAATTGCATCTGCCGTGGCGTTCCAGAATTCGTCCATGTCCCGCTCGACATGACGGGGATGTGGAAAAGATTGCGCCACGCGGCGACGCGCAACGGAAAGCGTCCTGCCGTCAACATCGAACACAACGGCTTTTGTGACGGTCAGTCCGCTATCAATTCCCAACAGACAGGGCATGGATCGTATTCCTGGTATGTAAATGCAGGGCAGCGAAGAGCGTTCGCTGGGATTGGATTATTCTCTCTGGCCAGTTGAACGGGCGACCACGACATTGATGTCCTGTGACTGCATCCGTTCTATATGCGCCTCGGGCGTATCTTCATCGACGATGACGACATCGAAATCGTTCAACGCACCGAAATTGTGCAGGGCGCGCCGTTCGAATTTTGTATGATCAGCCAGAAGAACACTTTTTGCTGCGCATTCGCGCATAGCTCGCTTGGTTTCAACCATCTCGGTCGATTGATGGAACAGCAGATCGTCGGTGATTGCAGCAATCGAGATGAACGCTACGTCTGCACGCAGACGCCGGATTTCATGGATCGTCATGCCGCCGACAAAGGCGTTGCACCAGTTATAAAGCTGCCCACCCAGACCGATCAGCGTGATGTCCTGCATATCGCGAACCTCATTCATCAGGATCAGCGAATTGGTAATGATGGTCAAAGGCGTCTTGGCCTGAAGATGCGGCACCATTTGCAAAACGGTGGTCGAGTCATCCAGAAAGATGGCTTGTCCCGGCTCGACAAACTGCATCGCCGCTTCAGCGATCTGTTTCTTTTCTTCCGACTGCCTTGAGACCCGATAAAGATCACTCGCTTCGATCAGGCTGGTGGGTGCTGCGGAAACGACGCCGCGTGTCTTGCGAAAAAGACCCCGGCTCACGAGTTCGTCGACGTCGCGGTGAGCGGTCATCAGGCTGATGCCGAAACGCTCCGTCAAGTCTTCGATCCGCATAGAACCTTCGGCCATAACAGTCTCGGCAATCTGCTGGCGACGCACCAGCTGACGTGCATGCCGACTGTCATTTGGCACTTGATCCGTCATCAGATTGTCTATGCTTGCTTTGTTGTTCACCGTCATGCCTGCTATCCGTTCCCTGCAATATTATCGTTTTCACTGACAGGTTCCGACGCTCTGCGCCAGATAAAAAGGGGAACGATATTCGGAGCGCCGGTTTGAAGCCGACGCTCCGGTCTTTGCTCTTATTGCTCGAGAACGAACGGAGCGGTGTACTTGTCGACATTGTCCTTGGTGATCAGGAAGCAATCAAAAAGCTGCTTCTCCTGATCGACGCCCGTTTTGCCGGTCTTAATAAAGCTATCAGCCTGCTTGACGGCGGCTTCCGAGAAAATGGCAACCGGCTGCAGCACGGTGTATTGAAGTTCACCGGCCTTGATTGCTGCAACAGCATCTGGCGAACCATCGAAGCCGCCGACCTTAACCTGCTCCAGCTTGCCAGCCTTCTTCAGGGCAGCAATCGCACCGAGAGCCATTTCGTCGTTACCGGAAATAACGCCAATAATGTCGGGATTGGCCTGCAACAGGGCCTGCATCTTGTCGTGGCCCTGTGTGCGGTTCCAGTTGGCCACATCCTTGCCGGCCTTCACCAGATCCGGGTACTGCGACAGGACAGTTTCGTAGCCATTGGAGCGCGTTGCGGCATTGTTATCCGACGGCGCGCCGAACAGCTCGACATACTTGCCTTTGTCGCCAACGCTTTCAACCCACTGGGTTGCACCGATTGCGGCACCCTGAGCGTTGTTGGAAACGAGCTGTGCCTTGGCGAGGCCTTCCTGATTGATTTCAGCGTTGACGAGGAACACCGGAATGCCTGCTGCGACAGCGCGCTTGACCGCGCCAACCGAGCCGTCAGCATTGGCCGGATCAAGAATGATCGCAACCGACTTGTTGGTGATCGCGGTGTCGATCAGATTGCTTTCGGTGTTGGTGTCGCCCTTGTGACCGCCAACGACAGCCGAATAGCCCATGCCTTCAGCCGTCTTCTTGGCGATTTCGCCTTCGGTGTACCAGTAGGGGTTGGAAGGATCGTTGACGATAATCGTCATCAGACCTTCAGCCCAAGCTGCGCTGGCGATAAGCGGCAGTGCCGCTGCTGCCGCAAACAGAACGCGCATACCCTTCTTAAACATGTCTCACTCCCGTAACATTTATTGTTTGTGTTGTGCCGGTTGCCCGGCGGGTATCATTTCCAGTGGGCGAGGCTTTTGAGGTTGATCGCCGTCTTGGAAACCTTTCGATACGCCCTCGGATTACGACCCATCCAAAATTGGACCGGGTCCTGTTCCTATCGTCGGGAGTATTGAATGCTGTTGAGCAGAACCGCGAGCACGATCACCGCGCCGGTAAAGACCGTCTGCCAGTAGGAGGATACACCGATGATCACCAGACCATCGGAAAGGAAGCCTATCACGAAGGCTCCCAACAGCGTACCTTGAATGGTGCCGCGTCCGCCTGTCAAAGCTGCGCCACCAATAACAACTGCTGCGATTGCCGTCAGTTCATAGGTCGTACCTGCGGTCGGACCAGCCGATGTGAGCTGCGACGACAAAACAAGACCAGCGATTGCGGCGCAGATACCTGAGATGACGTAAACGGAAATCTTGACCCGCTTGACGGGGACGCCTGAAAGCTCGGCAGCCCGCTCGTTACCGCCCGAAGCATAGAGCCAGCGACCGAACGCTGTGCGGTTGAGAACGATGGCGCAGATGATTGCGAGAACAGCCAGAACCAAGACACCAATCGGAACACCGAAAAGTGTGTTGAAACCGAGCCACTCAAAGCCGGTGTTCCCGAGTTCAGGACGGCCACCCAGATTGTTATAGGTCAGACCGTTGGTCATCAACAAAGCAACACCACGCGCACAATAGAGCACGCCGAGCGTCGCCACAAAGGCTGGAACCCGCAGATAGGCAATCAGCACGCCGTTAACTGCGCCCACAAATGCACCCAGTGCACAGGTGAGGATCACCACGGCCCAGACCGGGAAATACAAAATGATGCCAAATTCCTGCAGCGTCACGCCCTGCATCAGAAAACCGGCAACCACACCCGCAAGCCCCAATGTGGAGCCAACGGAAAGATCAATGCCGCCATTCAGAATCACCAGCAACATGCCGATCGCCAGCAACCCGAAAATGGCCACATGCGAAGACATGATGAGGAAATTGTCGACTGTGAAATAATAGGGCGACAGGAACGAAAAAGCAGCGATAATTGCGATCAGGGCAAAAAACGCACGACCTTCGAGCAGCAGATGCACGATACTGGTTTTCCGCTTTGCCCCGCCCGGGGTTGCCGCCTTGTCTTTTGTGCTCGTGACTGACATTCTATCAGTGCTCCATAACTAAAGCATTCAGCGATCTGGTAAAATCAGATCAGGTGCTCGAACTTTTGACTTGCGCATGCCTCACTTAAAAAGCCGAAGGCGTCGGGAGGCATGCAGGAATTTCTTAGTGACCGACCATGGATTCGCCCGAGGCTGCCATGATCTTTTCCTTGGAAACATCCGAACCGAATTCGGCTGAGATGCGCCCTCGGTGCATAACGATGATGCGGTGCGCGATACTCAGGCATTCGCCAACTTCGGAGGTGGTGTAGACTACCGCCAGTCCCTGCTTGGCTTTCTCGGCCAACAGCTTGAACACCTCGGCCTTCGCGCCGATATCAATGCCCCGACTCGGTTCATCCAGCAGGATCACCTCCGGCTCGGTCGCCAGCATCTTGCCGATCACGACTTTCTGCTGATTGCCGCCGGACAGCGATCCAATCGCCGCGTCGCCACCATCGGTCTTGATATGAACGTTCTTGATCGACTGATCGATGATGTTCTTCTCGCTCTTTCGGGACGTGAAGAAGCCCTTGGTAATCTCGGCGATGCTGGCCAGAGACAGGTTCTTTCCGACCGTCATCGTCTGGACGAGACCGTCGCGCTGGCGGTCCTCCGGAACGAGAACCAATCCCTTTTCGATACGCTGGGCAATAGTGAGGCCTGAAACGTCATTGCCTTTGAGGACAATCCGACCGCTACTTGCCTTCAGTCGCCCAGCAACCGTTTCCAGAAGTTCGGTACGACCAGCGCCCATCAGCCCATAAATGCATATGATTTCACCAGCACGCACATTGAGGGACAGCCGGTCGACCAGCGCGAAATCCGCGCCTGCCGGATCGGGAACCGTTAGATTCTCGATGGAAAGTGCGACATCACCCCATTCGTAGCCGGTCGGAGGCGAGCCAAGATCGAAATTCTCGCCCACCATATTGCGAACGATCCATTCCAGATCGATTTCACTGCGAGGCGCATAAGCCGTCATCGTGCCATCGCGTAGCACGACAGCATGATTGGTGATCTGAAGCGCTTCTTCGAGATGGTGAGAGATATAGACGATTGCGACGCCGCGCGACGTCAGATCGCGGATGACCTTGAATAGCACCTCGACTTCCGACGCGCTCAATGCGGATGTTGGTTCATCCATGATGAGAATGCGGGAATTGACCGAAAGAGCGCGAGCGATTTCCACAATCTGTTGCTGGCCGAGTCGCAATTCTTCAACCGGCGTCAGCGGATCAATATCCTCTTCCAGTTCCTTCATGAGTTCACGCGTCAGGCGCTCTTCTTCAGAGAAATTGACACCGGTCGGAGTGCGGATTTCGCGACCCATGAAGATATTGTCGCGCACATTCATGTTCGGTGCGAGGCTCAGTTCCTGATGGATGATCGAGATGCCGCGATCACGCGCTTCAGTAGAAGAGCTGAATGTCACCGGTTCACCATCCAGCACAATTGTGCCCGATGTTGGTTGAATAACCCCAGACAGGACTTTCATCAGAGTCGACTTGCCTGCGCCGTTCTCGCCAAAAAGCGTGGTGACCTGACCGCGACGAATTTCGAAGTTAACGCCTTTGAGCGCATGGATGCGACCATAGGATTTGGCCACATTGTGCGCCGCCAGAACGACGTCGCCGTTCTGGCCTTCGATCTTGGGGCTTTCCATAGCGTCGGTGGAACTCATTTTACTGCAAGCTCCACCGGCGTCACGAGCCAGTTCTTTGGATTGACGAGCTTGAACACGCCGGTTACCGAAACGGTCTTGCCAGTGAGACTATCAGCATCCACACCCTGTAGAACCTGCTTCTTCATTTCATTGTTGAGCGCAGAACCGGCGTTTTGAAATTCGATCTGGTTCTTGAACTGGCCAAACTCGACTGTGCCGGTCGCATCGCGCAGATCCGTGCCATTGACGGCAGGCCCGGTCTGAACGCGGATTGCCACGCCCTCAGGCATGCCATCGACCTTGATCACATTATAGTTCGACTTACGTTCCTCAACGACACCAGTGAACTTCACAGGGATGACGGGATTGACACTGCCGACGCCGTATTTTTTGCCTGCGGCGGCCTTATCTGCGACCAGCGCAGTTGCGACTTCGACCGCATCAGCAGCCCGTTCAACAATGCTCGACTTCACCTTGGGGAACTCCGAAGCGCCATATGCTTCCGGCGAGAATGCCTGCTGACGCACATCGGAATCGGAACCGATCCTGACGACTTTAGTATCGAACCCAATCGCGCCAATAACGACAACGGCCGCAATCACGCTCCAAAGAATGGCGCGGCTTTGCTTGGCAGAACCTTTTGAAACTTGATTAGTCTGTGCACTCATTATCAAACGCCTTCAGCAATTTCTGCCAGATTGTCGTGACGGAGCGCGCCGCGCAGCCACATTTCAGCCCCTACTCGCAAACGGCTCATATCCGGCCATCACATTGAAACAGGCAAAGCCTCGTTCCGTGCGCCGCAAAGGGCCAGGCCCAAGATCATGAAGATCCTCCACAGGTCCCAGGGCTCCGCTCCTCCGCGCCTTCTGGAAACAGGTATCGCCACATGCATTATGATAGCGACGTGTTATTAACTCCAATAATGATGTTATAAACATAGATAGCTGTCAATGAGATGTTTTAAACCATGCCGTCGAATATCGTAATTTCGCGTGAAACCAGTCCGATACAGTAGGGGAAAACCCCGCGCCGATCCTCATTTTTCTGGATCGTCACCATTGCAGCTGACTGGAGTCCTACGCACAGCACGCTTAAATTCTTCTATTATATTTTGTATAATTAACAATATGATAGCCAGTATATGACGAATGATCAAGCATATGCCACTCATACTTCAAGTTCGAAATCCGCGTCTTATCCCGCAGGGATTTTATCCACGCTCACCAAGATTTGTAAAAAAAAACTATCATTAAAAAATTTTACAGACATTGCGGGGTCATTATGTTATCTCCACTATACGCGAATGTCCGATTTGGTTAAAAACAGGACTGCGAGCGACGTATTTCAGTCGTGGGAGGAATCCAGATGTCGTTAAAAGCGTGTAGCCGTCATGCGTGATAAAGGTGATCTCATCATCGGGATCGACGCTGGCACGTCCGTTCTCAAGGCAGTCGCGTTTGATTTTACCGGACGCCAGATTGAAGCCGCAGCCGTTCGCAACAAATACGAGACGGGTGATCACGGCGCGGTAACCCAGTCCCTGTCACAAACCTGGAAAGACTGCGCCAGCGCTTTGCTTGGCCTTGCAGAAAAAGTTCCGGGATTGCGTGAAAGAGCAGCGGCGATCGCCGTCACTGGCCAGGGCGATGGCACATGGCTTGTCGGCAAGAACAATCGGCCAGTGACCGATGCCTGGCTCTGGCTCGATGCGCGCGCCGCCACGACGGTTACCCGACTTGCCGCAGGCCCCATGAACCGCGCTCGCTTCGAAGCAACAGGTACAGGGCTCAATACCTGCCAACAGGGCTCGCAAATGGCGCATATGGACAGTGTTGCGCCGGAACTGCTCGATCAGACCGAGGTCGCGCTTCATTGCAAAGATTGGCTCTACCTGAACCTCACCGGCATTCGCGCGACCGACCCATCGGAAGCAAGCTTCACCTTCGGCAATTTCCGCAACCGCCAATATGACGATATCGTCATTGAAGCCCTGGGGCTGCAAAAGCGACGCAAGCTTCTGCCTGAAATCATCGACGGCACGCAAATCATGCATCCGCTGAGTGCAGAGGCGGCATCTGCAACCGGCTTGCTGGCCGGAACGCCAGTCAGCCTGGGCTACGTTGACATGGCCATGACCGCCCTGGGTGCTGGTGTTCGCGGTGGTAGCACCGACGCTGGCTGCTCCACCATCGGCTCGACAGGCGTGCATATGCGCGCAAAGCCTGTCGCCGATATTCACCTAAACCGGGAAGGCACCGGCTATGTCATCGCATTGCCGATCCCCGGGATCGTGACGCAGGTTCAGACCAATATGGGAGCCACGATCAATATCGACTGGATATTGCAGGTGGCCGCCGACCTCATGTCCACGCCGGACAAGCCCGTTTCATTGAACGACCTTATTCCGCGTCTCGATGAATGGTTCAACGCAAGCCGCCCAGGCGTAATCCTCTATCACCCCTATATTTCTGAAGCCGGCGAGCGCGGACCCTTCGTTAATGCCGATGCGCGTGCAAGCTTCATAGGTCTTTCCAGCCGTGATCGCTTCCCCGAAATGGTCAGGTCTGTCGTCGAAGGGCTGGGCATGGCGACGCGCGATTGCTACGCCGCCATGGGCGACATGCCAGCAGAACTGCGCATTACAGGGGGCGCAGCCCGGTCACACGCGTTGCGCAGCACGCTTAGCGCTTCCGTCAACGCGCCAGTGCGCGTTTCCTCCCGCGAAGAGGCAGGTGCTGCCGGTGCGGCGATGATGGCCGCCGTTGCTATTGGCGCTTATCCGACCATGGACGATTGTATCGCTGAATGGGTGGAACCTCTGCTTGGAGCCCCAGAGGTGCCGGACGCCTCACGCGCGCAGCATTATGAAGAGCTTTACCTCGCCTATCGGGAATCCCGGCTGGCGCTCGCGCCGGTCTGGGACAAATTGGCGACCGACAGGTAAGCCCGGGCGGATTGCCCGAGACGACATTATGAGATGTGCCGAAATATCGGCACCCGAAGGAGCATGCAATGGCTGAGACGGAAACTTGCGATCTGTTTGTGATCGGCGGCGGCATCAATGGCGCAGGTGTGGCGCGCGATGCTGCCGGGCGTGGTCTCAAGGTCGTTCTGGCCGAGAAAGACGATCTGGCGGAAGGCACTTCGTCGCGTTCGGGCAAGCTTGTCCATGGCGGCTTGCGCTATCTCGAATACTACGAGTTTCGCCTTGTTCGAGAGGCCTTGATTGAACGTGAGGTGCTGCTGAATGCAGCGCCGCACATCATCTGGCCGATGCGTTTCGTTTTGCCTCACAGTCCGCAGGATCGCCCCGCTTGGCTGGTGCGGCTGGGTCTTTTTCTCTACGATCATCTCGGCGGACGCAAAAAACTTCCCGGCACCCGTACGCTCGACCTCAGGCGCGACCCGGAAGGCACCCCGATCCTCGATCAATATACCAAGGGCTTCGAATATTCTGACTGCTGGGTCGATGACGCTCGTCTTGTAACGCTCAATGCGCTGGGCGCCGCTGAAAAAGGAGCGACCATCCTTACCCGCACACCGGTTGTGTCGGCGCGGCGCGAAAAGGGTGGATGGATCGTCGAGACCCGCAATCGTGACAACGCCGAAGTCCGTAGCTTCCGCGCCCGCTGTATCGTCAATTGCGCAGGCCCTTGGGTAACGGATGTTATCCACAATGTGGCTGGCTCGAACTCCAGCCGTAATGTTCGTCTGATCAAGGGCAGTCATATCATCGTGCCCAAATTCTGGGCTGGTTCGAATGCGTATCTCGTCCAGAACCACGACAAGCGTGTGATCTTCATCAACCCTTATGAAGGCGACAAAGCGCTGATCGGGACTACGGACATTGGCTATGAGGGTCGTGCGGAAGATGTTGCCGCGGATGAAAAGGAAATCGATTATCTGCTTGCTGCGGTCAATCGCTATTTCAAGGAGAAGCTGCGCCGCGAAGACGTGTTGCACGCGTTCTCCGGGGTGCGCCCCTTGTTTGATGACGGTAAGGGTAATCCTTCCGCTGTTACACGCGATTATGTCTTCGATCTGGATGAGACCAATGACGCGCCTCTATTGAATGTGTTCGGCGGCAAAATTACGACATTCCGCGAATTGGCCGAACGGGGCATGCACCGTTTGAAGCATATCTTCCCTAACATGGGCGGTGACTGGACAAGAGGCGCTCCGCTTCCCGGCGGTGAGATCCCCAATGCCGATTACGAGACCTTCGCCAATAGTCTGCGCAACAATTATCCCTGGATGCCACGCCAGCTGGTGCATCATTACGGTCGCCTCTATGGCGCACGGACCAAGGATGTCGTCGCTGGTGCGACAGAACTTTCAGGCCTCGGTCGCCATTTCGGTGCGAACCTCTATGAGGTGGAAGTTCGCTATCTGGTCTCCAAGGAGTGGGCAAGGACGTCAAACGATATTCTCTACCGCCGCACCAAGCATTATCTGCACCTGACCGAAGCCGAACGCGCCGCTTTCACGCAGTGGTTCGAAAACACCCATATTGCCGCCTGAGGACGACATGGCCCTTACGCTTTCTTTGAATACCAACCCGCTGGTTAATCGCTTTGCCGAGCCTGATGATCTGGTTGAAACTGTCGCCCGTGATCTGCGCCTGCGCGATCTTCAGCTGACGCACGAGTTCATCAATCCCAGCTGGCAGGCCTCCGCGATCCGCCGTCTGACGCGCGATATGGATAAAGCCTTGCAGCGAACTGGTGTGCGCGTGACATCCGGCATGACGGGTCCCTACGGTCGCCTCAATCATTTCGGCCACCCGGACCGGGAGGTTCGCCGCTATTATGTCGATTGGTTCAAGACTTTTGCTGACATCATCGGCGATCTTGGTGGTAAATCTGTTGGCACGCAGTTTGCGATCTTTACATATAAGGACTTTGACGATCCCGCCCGTCGTGAAGACCTGATAAGCATCGCAATCGATTGCTGGGCAGAGGTAGCCGACCATGCGGCAAGCGCCGGTCTGGAATATGTGTTCTGGGAGCCGATGAGCATCGGTCGCGAGTTCGGCGAAACCATCGCCACATGCATGAAACTTCAAGACCGCCTGACGGCTGCCGACATGACGATCCCGATGTGGATGATGGCCGATATCGATCACGGCGACGTCACGTCAGTTAACCCAGACGACTTCGACCCCTATGCCTGGGCCCGCGCCGTGCCTAAGGTTTCGCCGATCATTCATATCAAGCAGAGCCTTATGGACAAGGGCGGTCATCGGCCTTTCACGGCAGCCTTCAACGCCAAGGGTCGCATTCAGCCGGAACCCTTGCTAAAGGCCTTTGCCGAAGGTGGCGCCATTGACAATGAAATCTGCCTTGAACTCTCGTTCAAGGAACGCGAACCAAACGATCGGGAAGTCATTCCTCAGATCGCGGAAAGTGTGGCTTTCTGGGCGCCGCACATTGACACAGGCGTCAGGGATTTGAAGATATAGATACAGGCATGATCCGATCGCCGCATCGCGCATATTGAGAGGATTATGCTTCAAGTGAAAAACCTTAGAGTGCGGTTCTGACGCCATTGGAGCAGAGCGCGCTCAATGTGCGAAAGGAGCCGGAAGGCTCGAAATGGCAGATCAAGACGACTCCCTCGCCCTTCGCGCCGCCTGGCTTCATTTTGTTGCAGGCATGACGCAGTCTGCGGTTGCCAAGCGCCTTGGCGTGCCATCGGTGAAGGCCCACCGTCTCATCGCCAAGGCCGTCGCGGACGGGGCCGTTAAAGTCACAATCGATGGGGACATTATCGAATGTATCGATCTCGAGAACCGTCTCGCGGATCGCTATGATCTCGACTATTGCGAAGTCGTACCCGATATCGGCGAAGAAGGCCTGCCGCTTACCGCTCTTGGTCATGCTGGCGCGGATTTCCTTCGCCGTGAGATCGAACATGGTGACCATGAAGTAATCGGCATCGGCCATGGACGCACATTGTCGGCGGCAGTCAATTATATGCCGCGGGTTGCGGCAAACGACCTGCGCTTCGTTTCGCTTCTCGGCGGCCTCACGCGAAATTTTGCCGCCAATCCCCACGACGTCATGCATCGCATCGCGGAAAAAACAGGCATGCCAGCTTATGTGATGCCGGTGCCCTTCTTTGCCAATACAGCCGAAGACCGCGAAGTTCTTCTCGCCCAACGTGGCGTCACCGCAGTTTTCGATATGGGATGCCGTGCAGAGTTGAAAGTCGTCGGCATTGGCACAGTCGATTCCCAAGCCCAACTCGTAACAACAGGCATGATCGAACTCGCCGAGGTCGAAGAGATCGCTTATCTGGGCGGCGTTGGCGAAATGCTTGGACATTTCTTCGACGCCCATGGCAAACGGCTTGAAACCGGCCTGACGGCGCGCACAATCGCCGCGTCGGTTGAAAACGCAGATATGAGCCGCATTATCGCCCTGGCGGGTGGCTTATCGAAAGCCGAAGCCATTCGGGCCGTCCTGAAAAGCGGGCGTCTTTACGGCCTTATTACCGACGAACGCACTGCGAGAGCCCTCGTAGAATAGAAAACGTGAAAACGTCACAAAATCACATTCTTTGTAGATTTTTTTGTGATTTTGTGATTTATGCCTCTGCATGAATGCTCCGCGAGACAAATCGGACACAGGCGTGAAGCGCGACGATAGAAGACAAGCGATCATAAACTTGCTGATTGAAAATCAGGCAGTCGATCTTGACGATCTGGCTGATCGCTTTGCCGTCTCCAAAATGACCATCCACCGCGATCTGGATTCGTTGGAAGAATCCGGCGTATTACGCAAGGTCCGCGGCGGAGCGACAATGGACGCTGGCTCGCAGTTCGAAAGCGATTTTCGATTTCGCGAGCGGCAGGACAATGAAGCCAAGCTCCAGATGGCAAGGGCAGCACTGGAACTGATTGAACCGGGTATGACCG
>Ga0153948_1000055_pt1 | contig 57076 bp, 45 predicted proteins | sample TSNJ032MetaG_FD_104696 | JGI IMG/M metagenome (GOLD analysis project Ga0153948, IMG submission 104696) | Attine ant fungus gardens microbial communities from New Jersey, USA - TSNJ032 MetaG | ecosystem: Host-associated > Fungi > Mycelium > Unclassified | place: USA: New Jersey, Wharton State... | reverse complement strand
TCTGCGTAAACATTCTCGAACATGTCGCGCATGGAAGGCTTGCGCCCGTCATGCAGGGTGCCGATGGCTTCCGCCTCGCGCTGCGCGCTGACGACAAGGTCCATCACTTCCGCTTCCGCCTGCTTGTGACGTTCATCCGACCAGACCCCACGCAGGATCAGATAGTTCTTCAACCGCAGAATCGGATCGCCAAGCGGCCATGCATCGCTTTCCGCCTTGGGGCGATAGGCAGAAGGATCATCCGAAGTGGAATGGCCGCCAGCGCGATAGGTCACATATTCAATGATTGTTGGGCCGAGGTTGCGCCGTGCGCGCTCTACCGCCCATTTGGCCACGGCGTGAACGGCCAGATAATCATTCCCGTCTACACGCAGCGAAGGAATACCGAAGCCGTGCCCACGGGCCGCGAAAGTGCCAGAGCCGCCGCGCGCAATGCCCTGAAAGGTCGAAATCGCCCATTGGTTGTTGACGATGTTCATCACCACAGGCGCCTTGTAGGTCGAGGCGAATACGAGGGCTGCGTGAAAATCGCTTTCGGCAGTAGAACCATCACCAATCCACGCAGCCGCGATCTTGGTATCGTGGCTGATTGCCGAGGCCATCGCCCAACCGACAGCCTGCGTATACTGCGTCGCAAGGTTGCCGGAAATCGTGAAGAAGCCATGCTCTTTCGAGGAATACATCACCGGGAGCTGACGGCCCTTAAGTGGATCCTGCTCGTTGGAGAAAATCTGGTTCATCATGGTGACGAGCGGATAATCATCGGCGATCAAGAGGCCTGCCTGCCGATAGGTCGGGAAGTTCATGTCACCCTTGCGCAGCGCCTTTCTGAAAGCGCAACTCACCGCCTCTTCACCCAGATGCTGCATGTAGAACGATGTCTTGCCCTGCCGTTGCGCCATCATCATGCGCGCATCATAGGCGCGCAGGATCATCATGTGCCGCAAACCATCTTTGACTTCGTCATCGGTGAGTGTACCGGCCCATGGACCCACCGCCTCGCCTTCGCGGTTCAGCACGCGAATGATGCTGAAAGCGAGATCGCGCATCGCTTCGGGCTTTTCGTCTATTTCCGGTCTTCTGACACTGCCAGCACGAGGGATTTTGACATGGGAGAAATCCGGCGCATCGCCGGGCCGCCATTCCGGTTCAGGGACATGCAGGGATAGTACGACATCGTCGCTCATGCGGGCATACCTCGCAATGGGCCAAGCAACTGGCCTGGCAAAACTGGCACTGAATGTCGAACGGGTGGAATTCTGATTGGTTCCGGCGAACAGGCCTTATCGAAATCCGTTTTCCGGATAGCCTTTCAAACACAGATTGACCGCATTCCTCCCATGCGACGTGAAGCCGGTTTTCCTCCTCCGATTTCACTGCCATTCAGGGTGATACGGCTCTCAAAATAAAGCAAGATTATTTTTCATGGCCTCGAGCGGTGAACCTAGAGTTCAGTTCTCCCGCTCGAAAATGCGTCGCTTCGAGAGGTCAGCGAAATAAGTGTATTTCCATGTTTTATATGGGATTTGATATGGAATGTTTATCTCGTCATAGACGCAATATTCTTACGCATCATTGACGATAACGTCAGTACCGAGTGGTACGTTTTCGAGTGAATTGCGCATTATAAAAAATGTGTGAGGCACTTTGTCCACTGCGCCGTCATGGCCAAACCGGCAGAAAAGCCGCCGGATAACACCTTGATTCTGGCGAACACAAAAAACCGCGCTTGAAACAAGCGCGGTTCAATTTTGTCGAACTGTCGAATGGCTTAGCGAATGGCCTTGCCGTCATCGTCAAAACGATGCGTCTTGTCCGCTTCCGGCGTGACGAAGATAATGTCGTCTTCCGTATAGTGGTGCTCGCCGAACAGGCGAACAGTGATGAGCCCTGCCCCTTCGGTTTCCACATAAAGGATGGTATCGGCACCGAGATGTTCGGCGTGGATGACCTTGCCCTTCCATTTGCCGCTTTCACGGCTGACGCCGAGATGTTCCGGGCGAATGCCGATGATCGTCGCACCCGTTTCGCCGATACGGTCGGCATCGACGAAATTCATCTGCGGCGAACCGATAAAGCCTGCCACGAACAGATTGTCAGGCTTGTTATAGAGCTCCATCGGCGAACCGATCTGTTCGATACGACCTGCATTCAGCACCACGATACGGTCGGCAAGCGTCATTGCCTCCACCTGATCATGGGTGACATAGATCATCGTTGCCTTCAGCTCGCGGTGCAGCTTGGCAATTTCCAAGCGCGTCTGCACGCGAAGCGCGGCATCGAGATTGGATAAGGGTTCGTCGAACAGGAACAGTTCCGGATCACGCACAAGCGCGCGACCGATGGCGACGCGCTGGCGCTGACCGCCAGACAATTCCGCCGGACGCCTTGCCAGATATGGATCAAGCGACAGCATGGATGACGCGCGCGTAACGCGGCTTTCAATCTGTTCTTTCGGCGCGCCGGTCTGTTTCAGACCAAGACCCATATTGTCCTTCACCGTCAGATGCGGATAGAGCGCATAAGACTGGAACACCATCGCAATGCCGCGCTTTGACGGCGGCGTAACGGTCACATCCTTGTCGTTGATCAGCACTTGACCTGAAGACACATCTTCCAGACCGGCAATCGAACGCAGCAGCGTGGACTTACCGCAACCGGAAGGCCCCACGAAAATGATGAACTCGCCGTCGCGAACTTCCAGATTGATATCCTTCAGAACAGCCTGCGAACCATAGCTCTTATTAATAGACTTGAGTAACAGCGATCCCACAGTCAAAAATCCCTTACAGTTTTATCGGCTGGCCAAGACGCACGCTTTCATCAGCGGCGAGGCAAATACGCAGCGATTGCAGCGCATCGTCCATATGGCGGTTGAGATCGATATCCTCGCGAATGGCTTTCAGCATGTAAGCCTGTTCGCGTTCGCACAATTCCTGATGGCCCGGCTCGTCGGACATGGACAGATCCGTATCAGGTTTCAGGAATTTCCCGTCAGCCCCGCGTTCAGCGCGGTGGATGCGGATGGTCGAGGTTTTGGTGTGCGCGTCCACATCGTCGGACTTGGTAACAGCCTCGTTCATGACGATGGAAACGCAGCCATTTGGCGAGATGACATCCTTCACGAAGAAGGCGGTTTCGGACATCATCGGACCCCAGCCCGCTTCGTACCAGCCAATCGTGCCGTCATCGAACAACACCTGCAGATGGCCGTAATTATACATATCCGGCTTGATTTCATTGGAAAGACGCAAGCCCATGCCGCGCACTTCGACCGGCTTGGCGTCGGTGATCTGGCACATCACATCCACATAATGCACACCGCAATCGACAATTGGCGACGTGGTGTTCATCAGGTTCTTATGCGTTTCCCAGGTCGCGCCGCTGGACTGTTGATTGAGGTTCATGCGGAAAACGTAAGGACCGCCGAGCTGTCGAGCTTCAGAGATCAGCCGCATCCAGGACGGATGATGGCGCAGGATATAGCCAATAACGAGCTTGCGCCCGTTGGCCCGCGCGCAATCAATGACGCGTCGTGCATCTTCTACGGTCGTTGCCAGCGGCTTTTCAACAAAGACATGCGCGCCCTGCTCCATCGCGGCCACGGCATAATCGGCATGGCTTTCCGAATAGGTGGCGATGCACGCCATATCCGGTTTCAGTTCAGCCAAAGCCTCGTGAAAGGATGGATGAATTTCATAGCCTGCCAGCTCGTCTGGCACCGCAACCTTGGTCCGATTGACCAGACCGACAACTTCAAAGCCCGGATTGCGATGATAGGCCAGTGCATGGCTGCGGCCCATATTGCCGAGACCTGCCGAGAGCACGCGTACCGGGGCGATTTGGGCCGGGGCGGTTGTTGTATCTGAACTCATTTTACAGCTCCGGCTGTGATGCCGCGGATCAGTTGCCGCGAGAAAATGACGTAGAGGACGAGGATCGGGAACATGGCCAGCGAAAGCGCCGACAGGACCGCATTCCAGTTGGTGACGAACTGGCCGATGAACAGCTGCGAACCCAGTGTCACCGTCTTGGTGGCTTCGCTCGGTGCGAGGATCAGCGGGAACCAGAGATCGTTCCAGATCGGGATCATGGTGAACACGGCAACCGTTGCCATCGCGGGACGGATCAGCGGCAGCACCAGCTTGAAGAAGATCGCATATTCCGACATGCCGTCTATTCGCCCGGCATTTTTCAAATCGTCGGACACGGTTCGCATGAATTCGGACAGGATGAAGATCGCAAGCGGCAAGCCTTGAGCCGTATAGACGAGGATCAGCGACGTCAGGCTATTGACCAGCCCTACCGCGACCATGCCCTGCAACAATGCAACCGTGCCGAGACGGATCGGGATCATGATGCCGATGGCGAGATAAAGCCCCATCAGCGTGTTGCCTTTGAACCGGTATTCCGACAGGGCAAATGCCGCCATGGCGCCAAACAGGATGACGAAGAAGATGCTCGCCACCGTAACGATGGCGCTGTTCTGGAAGTAGGTCAGGAACGAGCCCTGCTTCAACACCGTCTCATAGCCGATGAGGCTGAAGCTCTCCGGTGTCGGGAACTGCAGCGGTGTGCGGAAAATCGCATTGCGATCCTTGAAGGAATTGATCAGCGTCAGCGCCACCGGAAACACGGCGACAAGCATATAGATGATCAGTGCCGCATGAACGAATGTTGTGCGAAGGGGCGAAGTGCGTGCTTTCGACATGATTTCTCGCTCCTCAGAACTGATAGCGGCGCATGCGACGCTGGATGCCGAACAGATAGAGCGACACACCGGCGAGGATGATGAGGAACATTACGGCCGCGATGGTGGCGCCCATGGACGGATTGCCTAGCTGAAGCTGGAAGCCGAAGAAGGTGCGGTACAGGAATGTGCCCAGAATATCGGTCGCCTTGTCCGGTCCCGCAAGCGCACCCTGCATCGAATAGACAAGGTCGAACGCGTTGAAGTTGGCGACGAAGGTCATGACCGAGATCAGGCCAATCGACGGCAGGATAAGCGGCAGCTTGATCTTCCAGAACTGGCTCCAGCCGGTAATGCCGTCGCATTCGGCAGCTTCGATAATCTCATCGGGAATGTTGAGCAGCGCCGCATAGATCAGCATCATCGGAATACCGATAAACTGCCAGACCGAAACAAGTGATACGGTTACAAGTGCGGTTTCGGCCTTGCCAAGCCATGGTCCAAAGGCCCATTTCATGCCCACCAGATCCATCATCCATGGTGCAACGCCCCAGATCGGCGACAGGATCAGCTTCCAGATGAAGCCGACAATCACGAAGGACAGTAGCGTCGGCAGGAAGATTGCGGTACGGTAGAAGGCGGCAAAACGCAGTCTCGGCAGCGACAGCATGGCCGCCAGCAAAATGCCGATCGGGTTTTGAACCAACATGTGAATGCAGAAGAATATAACATTGTTTTTCAACGCATTCCAGAAATCACGCGACCAGTTTACGTCGCCGAAAAGCGTCTGGAAATTGGCGAAGCCGACAAAGACGCGCTGCCCGTCAACGACATTGAAAAACGCTTGCCGCAATGTCTCGATCAGCGGCAGCACCATGACGGCGGTGTAAACCAGCACGCAAGGCAGCAGAAACACAAGAATGTGCCACCGCCTCGGGCGTTTTTGCTCAATGATTGGCAGGTCGGCAGACTGGCTCATCAACACTCGCTGTTCTTCGGCTTATGCGGTTCTTACGAACTTAATATCGCCGTGAGACTGACACGGATCGCGCATCGCGCGAAAGAAAAACTGCCCGGTAGGTCTGTTCGGCATCGAAAATGCACACGGGCGGCCCTGCTATGCGCAAAACCGCCCGTGAACAATCATACTTACTTGGCTGGCTTGTACCAGCTGTCGAGGCCGTCCTGCAGCTTCTTGGCGGCATCTTCCGGCGTTACGGTGCCGTTGATGACGTTAGCCGACTGAACCCAGGTTTCGTTTTCCAGGTTCGGCGTGCCACGAGACAGGATCTGGTAGGTCGAGCGGATGGTCGGCTTGCACTTTTCGCGCCAGGATACGAATTCCTGCGCCAGTGGATCGGACATCTTCACAGCTGTCGAATTCAGGCTGAAGAAGCCCGGCAGCGCGTTTGCGTAGATTTCGGCAAATTCCGGCGAAGCGACCCAGTTGAGGAACACCTTGGCCTGTTCGGCATTCTTGCTCGAAGCATTGAGGCCGAGACCGATATCGTTGTGGTCCGAGATGTAGCAGCTGTCGCCTGCATTCTTCACCGGCGGCGGGAATGCACCCATCTTGAACTGCGCCTGCGTGTTGAACAGGCCGATTTCCCACGAACCTGCCGGATAGATCGCGGCGCGACCCAGCGTGAAGAGGTTCTGGCTGTCCGGATAGGTCTGTGCTTCGAAGCCGTCGCCCAGATAATCCTTCCACTTGGCGAGAACCTTGAACGGCTCAACCCACTGCGGATCGGTCAGCTTTTCCGTACCGGCGATGAGCGCCTTGCGGCCTTCCTCACCCTTCCAGTAGGTCGGGCCGATATTCTGGTAGCCCATGGTTGCGGCTTCCCACATATCCTTGGTGCCCATGGCCATCGGGATATAGGTGCCGTCAGCCTTGATCTTGTCGAGCATCGCGAAGAACTCGGCTTCGGTTGCCGGCGCCTTAAGGCCAAGCTTGTCAAAGGCTTCCTGATTATAGATGAAGCCGTGAATAACCGAAGCCATCGGTACGCAGAAAGCCTTCTTGCCGTCGTCGGTGGTCCAGGCGGACTTGGCGACGTCGGAGAAGTTCTTCATGCCTTCGAGATCGGTAAGATCGGCAAGCTTGCCCTTGTTGAACAGCTCCAGCGAGGTGTCGAACGGACGGCAAGAAATGAGATCGCCGCCCGAACCAGCATCCAGCTTTGCATTGAGAGCGGCGTTATATTCCGTCGGCGCACTTGGCGCAAAATTGATCTTGATGCCCGGATTCTTGGCTTCAAAGGCTGGAATGATCTTTTCCTGCCAGATCTGCAGATCGTCGTTACGCCAGCTTTCAACCGTCAGCGTGACGTCCTGAGCCAATGCGGCAGAACCCGACGCCAGCAACGTCGAACCCAGCAGCATGAATTTCAAGGTATTGCGAACCATTTGACCTTCTCCCGTTTTTTTGAACGCAGACGCACAAAAGAGGCGAGATACGCCTGTCCATTTTGATACACCACGTTAATGACGATGGCTCATCACGGTACGGGATAAATGCCGGCTCCGCCGGTCTTCGTTCCATCCCATTTCCGCGCGACCCTCGCCTGTTAACAACCTTTGGCGACCCCTGGCGGCATTGCGCTCCCCTTTGATTGAATTTAATGCCAAAAACGTACCAATTGTCCAGCGAAGTTTACGAAATTCTCGCATAAAAATTGGAGGCAAGATAATTTACCTTATTTTATCAACACATTAATCAATTTTTCTCGTCTTCGATGAATCTGCTTGGTTAATGGTATTTTTTTGGTATCTTCCAGTTGGAGGTATCTTCATGGCAGAGTATTTCATTGGCGTGGACGGCGGCGGCACCGGATGTCGCGCTGTGGTGGCAGACAGCAGCGGTGCGATTCTCGGAACGGGACGCAGCGGGTCGGCCAATATTGTCACCGATCCGCAGACTTCGCTCGTCAATGTACGCGCAGCCATCGACAATGCCTTCGCCGATGCAGGACTGGACCAGAGCCATTACGGCGAAAGCCATGCGGTGCTCGGGCTTGCTGGCGGCAATGTCCAGGGTGCAGGGCTGCCAATTGAGCAAGGCCTCCCCTTTGCCCATTCCAATGTCGAGTTCGACGGCCTCATCGCATTGCAGGGTGCGCTTGGCGATCAGGACGGCATCGTCGCCATTCTTGGCACCGGAACGGCCTATATCGTCCGCCAGCAGGAACGGATTCATTCGGTCGGCGGCTGGGGATTTCCGCTCAGCGATCTTGGCAGCGGCGCGCGGCTTGGCCAAAGCCTGTTGCAGGAATGCCTGCTGGTGCATGATGGCATCCACCCCCGCAGCCGCTTAACAACGGATGTTCTCGACGAGTTCGGCAACAATCCCGATAATCTGGTTGAATTCGCCTGGACGGCAAAGCCCGGCGATTTCGGCAAATATGCTCCGCGTATTTTCCAGTATGCTGCCAATGGCGACGAAATCGCGCGCATGCTTCTGGAGCGTTCAGCAGGCTATGTCAGTGAAACGCTGGATATGTTGGTTGGACAGGGCGCAGAGCGGATCAGCCTGTTGGGCGGCATGGCGCCACTTTATGTGAAATGGCTTCCTGCAAGCCATCAGAAGCTCATTGTCCAACCCGCTGCCGACGCCTTGACCGGAGCTTTGCAGCTCGCGCTCAAGCGCTATGGCCACAAGATGGATGAGGCGCGTGTATGAGTGGTAATTTCGGCACCTTCCTACCCAAAAATCTTCAGGGCACCGCGCCCTCTTCAGGCGCGGGACCGCTCTATATGCAGTTACGCCAGTCGCTGGAAGCAGCGATTCGCGCCGGACATCTGGCCGATGGAGAAGCGCTTCCGCCCGAACGCGACATTGCCGAATATGCCAATATCAGCCGGGTGACCGTGCGCAAGGCAGTGGATGATCTCGTCAAATCGGGGCTTCTGGTGCGCCGTCAGGGCTCTGGCACCTTTGTCGTTCGCCCCAGCGAGCGCGTGCAACAATCGCTTTCCATGCTGACGTCTTTTACCGAAGACATGGCGCGGCGCGGCATTGCCACTCAATCCAAATGGCTGGAACGCGGTCTCTATTATCCCTCGCCAGAGGAAATGATGAAGCTTGGCGTTTCATCCGAAACCCGTGTTGCCCGGCTTGGCCGCTTGCGTATGGCAAGCGATCTGCCGCTGGCTATCGAACGCGCCACCTTGTCGAGTGAAGTTCTGCCGGACCCGAATGCTGTGCAAGGCTCGCTCTATGCTGAACTCGGTCGGACCGGCTTTCGCCCGGTGCGCGCTGTGCAGCGCATATCCGCCTGCAACATCAAAGATCCAGATGCGCGTATTCTTGGTGTCACGACCGGCGATGCGGGATTGTCCATTGAGCGTATTTCTTACCTCGCATCAGGCCGTGCGGTGGAATTCACCAAATCGCTTTATCGTGGCGACGCCTATGATTTCGTGGCGGAACTCTCGATACCATCGGCCTAAGTCCAGCATCAGCCCATAAAGATAACGGCCCGTTTCCCGGCCGTTTTCTTTTGTCTAATGATGTTTCGTGCCTTGGCGCGCCAGATCTGCAGTCGGATCGGCTGCAAGACGCTTGCGGGCGCGGTCATCCATCAGCTCGTACCACATGGCATTGAGCACAGCGAAAGCTGCGGCGAGCGGCAGGCCCAGAAGCCAGGAAAAATACCACATATTGCTTTCCTTTCTTGGATTGAAAGGCGCGGACGGACAAAGCCGCCCGCAGCCAAATCAATAAGCGTGGTTGCTCTCGTCCTCGATCATTTCCTTCTCCACCTTGCCCCACAGCACTTTGTAGACCCAGGTGGTATAGGCAACGATGATCGGCAGGAAGATCAGGGTCACGACCAGCATGATGAACAGCGTCATATGACTGGAAGACGAGTCCCAAACAGTCAGGCTTGCCCGAGGATCGAGCGAAGACGGCAGAATGAACGGGAACATCGAGACACCGACCGACGAGATGATGCCGAAGATCGTGAGCTTGCCGAGCAGAAGCGGTGCAACTTCACGACCGCCACGCAGTGTGAGAAACACCGCAATCGCGCCCAGAATGCCTAGTGCCGGAGCGATCAGCAGGATCGGATAGTTCACATAGTTGCTGAACCATGCGCTGTGATCCAGTTCCACAGTCTTGCGCAGTGGATTGGACGGTCCATCGGTGACGATAGCGCTCGTAATCCGGTAACCGGAAACCCAGAACCAGCTGGCAACGCCCGCCAGAGCATAGAGAACGAGCGTCAGAAGTGCAGCGATGCTGCCATAACGCCGTGCTCTCTGCTGAATTTCTCCCGATGTCTTCAGGACCAGCCAGGAGGCCCCATGCATGGAAAGCATGGTGACCGACAACACGCCGCAAATAAGAGCAAACGGGTTGAGCAGACCGAAGAACGTACCTTCATAGAAAATCTGCAGATCATCGGCGAGACGGAAAGGCACGCCCTGCAACACGTTGCCAACGGCAACGCCGAAGATCAGCGCCGGTACAAAGCCGCCGATGAACAATGCAATATCCCAACCCCGACGCCAAGCCCTGCCCTCACGCTTCGAGCGGTATTTGAAACCGACCGGGCGCAGAATGAGGGCAAAGAGAATGACGAACATCGCCAGATAGAAACCGGAGAAGGACACTGCATAAAGCGGTGGCCAGGCGGCGAAAATAGCGCCGCCGCCCAGAACCAGCCAAACCTGATTGCCTTCCCAGACCGGGCCGATCGTATTGATGATAACGCGGCGTTCCACATCCGTTTTGCCGACGAGCGGCATCAGGATATCCACGCCCAGATCAAACCCGTCCATCGCGGCAAAGCCGATCAGCAGCACGCCGAGCAGTACCCACCAGATGATGCGAAGGGTTTCATAGTCCAACAATTCGCTGAGTATCATGGTCCTTACTCCGCTGGCGCAATGCTGGCAGGTGCAAGCATAGCTTCAGGTTTGCTGTCGGGTTCCGGTCCGGCTTTGATAGCGCGTATCATCAGGCCCATTTCGATGATGAACAGGACCGTATAGATCGCGACAAAGCCAATAATGGTGAGCAGAACCGTCGATGCGCCGAGATTGGAGACACCGACCGCTGTCGGGAGAATACCCTCGATAATCCAGGGCTGACGTCCGAATTCAGCGACAATCCAGCCCATTTCGGCGGCAATCCACGGCAACGGAATTGCAAAGACAGCAACTTTCAGCAGGAAGCGATGCTGATCGAGCTTGCGCCGTGCCGACAGGACAAAGAACGTACCGGTCAGCAGGATCAGGAAGAACCCGATGGCCACCATGATGCGGAATGCCCAGAACAACGGAAGGACGCCCGGAACGGTATCGTTCGCGGCCTTGGCGATCTGTTCGTCGGTGGCCGTGCGCGGATCGTCCACATAGCGCTTCAAAAGGAGCGCATAGCCCAGCCACTGGCTGTTATCGGCGAAAACGTCCTTCACATCCTGCGGTACGGCACCGGTGTCGCCAGCGGCGCGGATTTTCTGCAACGCATCATAGGCGACAATGCCGTTGCGGATATGATTCTCCGCATTCTCGACCAGATCGTTGATGCCCTGGATCGGCGTGGTCAGCGAACGTGTGCCGATCAGACCCATGACCCACGGAATGTGCACGGCGAAATGGGTTTCGCGCGCTTCCTGGTTTGGAAAGCCGAAGACCGTAAACGAGGCTGGTGCAGGCTCTGTTTCCCACATCGCTTCGATAGCGGCGATCTTCATCTTCTGGTGTTCATTGGCCAGATAACCGCTTTCATCGCCAAGAACGACGACCGATAGCGACGCAGCCAGACCGAAGGAAGCAGCAACCGTCATCGAACGCTTGGCGAGTTCGACCGAGCGCCCCTTCAGGAGATACCAGGCGGAAACGCCCAGAACGAAGATCGAGGCCGTTGCGTAACCTGCCGAAACCGTATGTACGAATTTTGCCTGCGCGACAGGGTTCATCAGAACCGCGAAGAAATCGGTGATTTCCATGCGCATGGTTTCAGGGTTGAACGCCGATCCGACGGGGTTCTGCATCCAGCCATTGGCGATGAGAATCCAAAGAGCGGAAAAGTTCGAACCCGCCGCAACCGCATAGGTCGCGATCAGGTGGCCGACCTTGGAAAGACGGTCCCAACCGAAGAAGAACAGACCAACGAAGGTCGCCTCAAGGAAGAAGGCCATCAAGCCCTCAATGGCGAGCGGGGCGCCGAAAATATCGCCCACATAATGGCTGTAATAGCTCCAGTTCATGCCGAACTGGAATTCCATCACAATACCCGTCGCGACACCGATCGCGAAGTTGATGCCAAACAAAGTACCCCAGAATTTCGTCATCTGTCGCCAGATGAGTCGCCCCGTCATCACATAAACGGTTTCCATGATGGCCAGCAGCACGGAAAGACCCAACGTCAGAGGTACGAAGAGGAAGTGATAAAGTGCCGTGATTGCAAACTGCAATCGCGACAGGGAGACAATATCGAGTTCCATCTTTTTCAGCCGGTAATCCCCGGCCCTCCTAGAGCATTCGCGGCCGGAAGATTTGACCGGCATCGCAGAATGCGACCAAAACGAGTTAGTATTGCACGTCGCATAAATTGGCAGACGCGACGCGCCTTCATGTAACGGACCGTCATGACATGGTCCGTTTGAAACGAAGACCGCACGAGGCCGCCCGTCGTTTCCATTCTCGATTGTCGGCAAAGCCCGATAGCCGGACCTTTGCCCCGCCCGGTTACCTCATGGATTCGAGGATTTCACCGAAGCGCTGGTCACTCATGCACACAGACTCAACTAGAGCGCCTTGATTTAAAACAATGATCCGGTCGCAAATCCGCGCTTCGCGCCGGATATGTGTGGCAACCAACAGCGTATGTCCGCCCGCCTGCGCCCGCAGCCGCTTCAGCACGTCTTCAGCGGTATTCGCATCCAGCCCTTCGGTCGGTTCATCGAGAAGCCACAAGGACGGTTCGCTCAGGAACAGGCGGGCCAGAGCCAGACGTCGCGCCTGCCCGCCGGACAATCCCAGGCCGCCCTCGCCCAGCATCGTGTCGAGGCCTGCTGGCAAGGTTTCGATGAACTCTCCGAGACCGGCAGTGTCTAAAGCCTGCATCAGCGTTGTGTCGTCTGCATCCGGCTTGGCCAGTCGCAGATTGTCGCGAAGGCTGTCCTGAAACAGTTCCGTGCGCTGGGTCAATAAACTGCTGGCTAGCGCTTCTGCGCTGCCGTCTGTCGCCGCGATTTCGCCTGCGAGCAGGTTGAACAAGGTCGATTTGCCCGCGCCGCTGGTTCCGACAATGGCGACGCGCTCGCCCGTTTCGACGGTGAGGTTGATGGCTTTCAAGGCATCGACGACTGCGTCTTCATGGCGGACAGAGAGATTACGAAGCTGTACCGCAACACCATCCGGCGGCGTGGACAGACCAGCAACAGCCGCTTCGCCACGCAATTGCGGCCCAACGCGCCGTGCAGCCAGAATGGTACGCCCCAGCTCCATCGCACCACGCCGCAACGCTGCAAATGGTTCCATCGCGCCGAGAATAACCAGCATAGCCAAGGCGGCGACCGGAGCGCCGATCGTCCCGGACTGGACGAGCCAGCCAGCGCCGATCAGGCCGCCAGCCAAAAGTGCGGCATGCGCCACACCGAGACCCGCACCGGTTCTGATCTCGACCCGATTGAGCCTACGATCAGCTGCAGCCACATAACGATCCGCCCGGATGAGAGCATCATTTTGCGCCTGCATACGCCCCGCCATGAGCAATTCAGTCTGGCCCGCAACGAGATCGACCGTGCGGGCGCGCAAGGCCTCCGTGCCCTTGGCGCGTCGGCGCATCGGTTTTTCCGAACGCCGCGCAGCCAATAGAGGCAGGCTCAAGCCGACGATCAAAAGCACAAGTGCAACGGCAAGCCCGAACAACGGATGCATCAGTGCCAGCGCAAGCCCCACAACCAATGCGGTTGCAAGTGCAGCACCAATCGGCACGACAACACGCAGATAAAGCGAATCCAGCGCGTCGATATCGGCAGTCAGACGGAACAGAAGCCGCGCAGGGCGTTTCAAAAGTGCGTTGGCTGCAGCGGGTTTCGCCCAGCTGCGAAACAGCTTTTCGCGCAACGCGGCCAGAATGGCGAGCGTTGCATCATGGGTCACCAGACGTTCGAGATAACGGGCACCCGTACGCACGATTGCCAGAAACCGGATACCGGCAGCTGGTGCAAAAACATCGAACACAATGGCGGTAGCTACACTCAAGCCTGCAATTGCCGTTGCCGTAATGAACCAGCCGGAAAGACCAAGCAGCGCGATGCCGGCCAGAACAGTCACCGTGGCCGCGGTAATGCCTGCATAAAGAGCGGAACCCTTGGTTCTGAAAAACAGGCGCAGGATTGGGCGGAGCGCTTGCAGACCATTCATTCGGCTGCCCTCCTCTGCCACAGGGGATCGGTATCCTGACACGAATCCAAGCGTATGATGCGGTTCATCCTGCACGCCAGTCCCTCATCATGGGTGGCGACAATCAGGGTCTTGCCCTTGGCCAGCCGCAACAGGCTGTCGGCAATATGTCTGGCTGTCTCACTGTCGAGATGAGCCGTCGGCTCGTCGGCAAGGATAATATCGGCCTTGGGATCGACCGCGATGCGAGCCAGCGCGAGCCGCAAGGCTTCCCCGCCCGAAAGCCCGGCCCCGTTTTCACCGATAACACCGTTGCCGGTGATGCCCGCGACATGTGTCAGCGCCATATCATCAATGATGGTCGCGATCGGTCTGGCCGAAGCTTCGCGTCCGAGCGTGATATTATGACGTGCGGAGCCTGCAAAAATATGCGGCTTTTGCCCCACCCAGCTCATACGCTGGCGCAAGACCGTCGCATTTTCGGGCATCAAGCTCGTGCCACCGATCCGTATTGCGCCTGTTTGCGGCGCTGCCAGTCCGGCGATCAACGCCAGAATGGTGGACTTGCCATAACCGCTCGGCGCAAGCAGCGCGACATGCTCCCCCGCCTCGATTGTCAGGTTGAAATCTGTCAAAACCGAAGGACCTACCGGATATTGAAAACCGATATCGTGCAATTGAACGGAGGGGTCCGTTTCCTCCGGTTCGCCCGCAGTGACGCTGCTGCTGCCGACAACCGGTATGGAATGACGGCTGAGCTTTTCCAACGCATCAATGGCGGCTTCGCCGGATGCACGGTCATGCCAGACGGCTGAAAGGTCGCGCAACGGTTCAAAGAAGGCGGGCGACAGAAGCAGGATAAACAAGCCTTCGCCGAGCGTCAGCTGGTGTCCCCATGCGCCAAACTGCAAGGTGCCGAGCAAGTGAAAGCCGATATAAACGGCCACCATGGCTACTCCAAGTGCTGCAAAAAGCTCCAGCACGGCGGAAGACAGGAATGCAATTCGCAGAACTTTCATTGTTTTCGTGCGCAGGGTCTCAGCATTATCACGCAGCCGCGTGGCGGTCGCATCCACGGCGTGAAAACTGCGGATCGTCGTCAGTCCGCGCAGGCGGTCGAGCAGAAAACCATTCATGCCGCCAAGCGCTACAAGCTGCTTTTCGCTGGCGGCTTTCGCACGCCAGCCAATGAGCGCCATGAAAATCGGTATCAGAGGCGCTGCAACCAGCAAAACCAGTGCTGCCGCCCATGAAAACCAGAAGACGGCCAGCAGGATCGCCAGCGGCACCAGCATGACCCGAATGCGCACCGGCAGGAAACGCGACAGATAGGGCACAACCATTTCCGCCTGTTCGGCGAGAATGCTCGCTGCCTCGCCCGACGATGGCCGGACTGTGTCGAGCGGAGAACGGTTGGAAAATGCTGCGAAAGCCCGTTCGCGCAAGGCCGTCAGTTCGGCGCGGGCGGCATCGAATGCCTTGGCCGCGCCAGCACCGTCGATCAGACTGCGCAGGCAACCCAGCAAGAATATGCCAAGCGCTGCATAATAAATTCTGTTGTCGAAACCCGTATCGGCGAGACATCCGATGGCATAGGCAATCAGCCCTGCCTGCGGCAGCCACAGAAGTGCTGCCAGTGCCTGAAGATTTGCCCCCCGCCGAAGCATGGCCGGAACTGGCCGACGCTCAGAACGACGCCTGGAAGGACTGGAGCGGCGTTTGCAGCCTGTTGCCTTTCCGTCGTCTGGCGTCAGATTTTCCGCCAGTTGCTCCGTTTGGGGGACATCAGATGTCAATCTCGCTTAGGCTCCTTCTTGGCCGATGTTCGTCCGCGTCCCAAAGCCACGATCCTGTCGGTGGTTTCGAGGAAACGGGTTACCTTGGCGCCGAGCGCCAGCAGGCTAGTCAGACGGTCAGTATCGAGCTTCTTGACGTCGTCGTACCAGTTGGTCAGCCGCTCGATCAGGCTGTACATGTCTTTCATGCGCTCCTGCGCATAACGGTCACCGTCGTCCTGCGGCGCTTCCATCAGCACTTCGCGCAGAACGGACAAGGTCGGATCGATCTCGCGCTTCTTGCGCTCTTCAGCGAGCGTGCGCAGGATCTGCCAGACATCATCCGGCGTCGTGAAGAAATCGCGACGGTCGCCGGGAATGTGCTTCAGAAGCACAAGGTTCCAGCCCTGCAGTTCGCGTATGCCCATGGAGACATTCGAGCGTGACACACCAAGCGCGTCGACGATCTCGTCGGCGCACATGGGTTGAGGCGACAGATAAAGCAGCGCGTATATCTGCCCCACTGTGCGGTTGATGCCCCAACGGCTGCCCATCTCTCCAAAGTGGAGCACGAACGACTGAACGATTGGCGACAATTCCAAAATTCTCTCTCCCGTACTTTCTGAACTTTCAGAAATTACTGAAATCCAGATAATCTAAATGATGAAAACCTTCAATCCGCCTGACCGTCGATGCGTCGCATCCGGACAATTGGCCGCAGCCCACAGCACTCCTCCAAATGCCACCGGCCGCTCCTTCCGGACCCAACAGGCCGCAGGCAATACGCTTCAGAATCGGGAAAGAGCGAATATCGTGGCCGAACAAGAGGATATGAGTCTTTAAGCGAATCCGAAAAAGCTCAGTCCGTTCGTCCGAAAAACGATGACGGCCCCTTATGAAAGAAGCCGCTGATTTTCCCCGTTCTGCACTGCGGAAAAGCCTAAAACGCCCCTTCCGCACCCTCAAGCATGATGTCTGCCGGCCTCAATCGGGGTCGGAAGATGAAGGCAGCTCCTTGCTGTCCTGCGTCGTGTCGCGATGGATCACGGCGCGGCTGAGCAGCATGAGCGTCACCGGCGTTGTGATGACCACAAAGACGGTAATCAATACTTCATGCAGAATCGGCTTCGATTGCAAGATGGAGAAAAATATGATCGAAGCGATCAAGATTCCTCCAGCCCCAAAAGAAGAGCCGATTGTCGGCGCGTGGATGCGTTCATAAAAGGTTTTGAAACGCACAAGGCCAACGCATCCGACGAGAGTCAGGAAAGCACCAGCGACGAGAAAAAACGAAATGATGATAGCGGCCCAAAGCGGGATTTCGGCTGCATGGATCATTCGATCACCTCCCCGCGCATCAGGAATTTGGCGAGCGCGACGGTGGCGACAAAGCCCAGCAGCGCGATGATCAGCGCAGCCTCGAAATAGATGTCGCTGCCGGTGCGGATACCAAAGGTAATCAGCAGCAGCAGCGCATTGAGATAAAGTGCGTCGGTGGCGAGCACGCGGTCCTGCGCCCGCGGGCCAATAAGCAGACGATAGACGGCGCAGCCCATGGCGGCGATCAGCATCAATTGCGCGGCGAGCAGAGACCAGAAGATGATAACGGCACTCATGCGGATTTCTCCTTCTCGACGACGTCTCCTGCCCCGAAAATCGTAATCAGCGGCTTCTCGTATTTCTGCTTGATCAGATCACGCCAGACCTGCGCCTCCTCAAGGTCGAGCACGTGAATGGTCAGTTCGCGCCGCGCGCTGTGATGATCCACCCAGGCTGTGCCGGGTGTCGCCGTCACCACGCAGGCGAGAACCGCCAGCGCCGTGCGATTTTCCAGCTCCAGCGGGATAACCACAAAACCGGGGCGGCGCTTTCTTCCAGACAGAATGATACGCGCCACTGTGATGTTCGAACTCAGAATATCAAGGCTGAACGTGATGAAAAGCCCGAGCATTGTCGGAATTGAGCGAAGGTGATTTTTCTGCGGCTGAAGCGCCGTCATGATCTGGCAAGCGAACAGTGCAATCACCACACCAAGGATCAGCTGAGCACGCGTAAAGCCATTCAGCAGCAGCCAAAACAGAAGCAGTGACGCGAACAGAAGCGGATATGGCAGGATTTTTCTCATTCTACCTCCGCCGCTTGCACGCCCGTTGCCGTGGCCGCTTCATGCTCAACTTTAGGAGCCTTGAGAACACTGTCGATATAATCGGACGGATGGTGCAGCGACCGCGCCGTTTCGTCCATATAGCGCATGGCGGGACCGGCAGCGATTGTCAGCGCAAGACACAGCGCCAGCAGCCCGGCAATCGGCACCACTTCCCGCACCAGAACACGCGGCACATTGCCTTCGAGCGACGCCCAGAACGTGCGGATGCCCGTACGCGTCATGGCGATGAGTGCCGAAAGTCCGGAGAGCAGGATCAGCGCAATCAGCGCCCAGCTTGCCGGGCTGACCGGCATGGCCAGTTGCGGCGCCGTTCCATCCCCGTTGAATACCGCGGCAAGGATCAGGAACTTGGCGATGAAGCCAGAGAACGGCGGCAAGCCGATCAGCAGAATGGCGCAGATCGCGAAGAATGTGCCGAGGATGGCAAGAGTGGCAGGCAGCACGGCACCGACCTCCTCCTCCTCTTCTTCCTCCTCGTCGTCGCCATAGGCTTCCATCGTAACCGCGAGAACGTTGGCGGCGGCATCCTGTCCGCGCTCGACAAGCTCGATCAGAAGGAAGAATGCAGCGATCGTGAGCGTGGAACTGACCATATAGAAGAGCGCTGCTCCAGCCATAGCGGTGTTGCCGCTACCGATGGCAGCCAAGAGCGTGCCGGAGGAAACGAGAATGCTGTAGCTTGCAAGCCTGCCCATAGCCTGCGACGCGACCACGCCAATCAGGCCGAAGGCGAGCGTGATCATGCCACCGAAATAGAGCCAGTCATTGCCGAAACCGTAGGACGAGCCAGCGCCGATGCCGAACATCAGCGGCGACAGGCGCAACAACACATAAATGCCGACCTTGCTCATGATCGCGAAGATCGCGGCAACCGGGGCTGCGGCTGCCGTATAGGTCGGCGCAAGCCAGAAGTTGAGCGGCCACATGCCCGCTTTGATCAGGAAGGCGACGCCCAGAACCGCAGCACCGGCTTCAAGCAGCATACGGTCTTCAGGTGCAACCTGCGTGATCCTCTGCGCGAGGTCAGCCATATTCAGCGTGCCGGTGACACCATAGATCAGGCTCACGCCGATCAGGAACAGCGACGACGCTACCAGATTGACCGCGATGTAATGAAGACCTGCCTTAACGCGCGCCGGACCGGAACCGTACAGCGCCAGACCATAGGATGCGGCGAGCATGACCTCGAAGAAGACGAACAGGTTGAACAGATCGCCGGTCAGGAATGCGCCGTTCAGCCCCATCAGCAAGAGCTGGAAGATCGTATGGAAATGCGGGCTTGCCTTGTGCCAATGCGCCAGCGCGAAGCTGAGCGCGGCCATGCCGAGCAGGCTTGCCAGAAGCAGCATCATCGCCGCCAGCCTGTCGAGCACCAGCACAATGCCAAACGGGGCAGGCCAGTTGCCGATAAGATAGACGATTGCTTCCGGCGCTTTTTCGCTCGCCATGCCCACAAGGGTGCAGGCAATGCCGATCAGGCCGAGCGTGGACAGCGAATTGATCGTCATCTTCAGCTTGCGGCTGCGCTCGTCGATCAACAGCAGAACCGCCGCCGTTACCAGTGGCAGAAGGATCGGAGCAACGATGAGGTGTGATTTCCAATCCATCATCAATTCTCCTTGCCGTCGACATGGTCGGTGCGTGTCAGACCGCGCGAGGCGAGCAGCACGACAAGGAAAAGCGCCGTCATGGCGAAGCCGATAACGATTGCCGTCAGCACAAGCGCCTGCGGCACCGGATCGGTATATTGAGCCGCCTGCACGTCAACGCCGGAACCCAGAACCGGCGGCGCGTTGGAACGCAGCCGTCCCATCGAGAAGATGAACAGATTAACCGCATAAGAGATCAGCGACAGGCCGATCGCCACCTGAAACGTGCGCGGGCGCAGCACCAGCCAGACGCCGGACGCCATCAGCACACCAATTGCGAGAGCAAGAACCAGCTCCATCAGTTCTCCTCCTTCGCAGTCGCAGCGGCGAGTTTCTCGACGCGATGTTTACGGATCGATTGGTGCGCCAGTGCAATCAGGACGATGACGGTTGCACCCACGACAAGCGTGAAAACGCCAAAATCGAACAGCAAGGCGCTTGCCATCGGCATTTTTCCGACATGTGGTATCTCCACATATTGGAAGAATGTGGTCAGGAACGGATAGCCGAACAACCACGCGCCTGAGCCGGTTGCCGCAGCGCTCAGCAAGCCGATGCCGATCCAGCGCAGCGGCAGAATGCGCAGCCTGTCTTCAACCCAACGCGTTCCGGCAGCCAGATATTGCAGGATGAAGGCAATCGCCAGCGCAACACCGGCCGCAAAACCGCCGCCCGGCAGATCATGACCACGCAGGAACAGATGCACGGCCAGAACGATGATGACCGGGAACAGCCACTGCATGATAACCGACGGCACGGCCAGGTAATCGTTCAGCGTTTCACCCGCCTTGCGATCCGGCATGGCTTCATCATAGGCGTCCTGAATCTTCTGCTGCGCAGTCGAGCCGGTGGAATCCGGTGCGGGACGGAAACGACGCAGCAGTGCGAAGACAGTCAGGCCAACAATGCCGAGAACGGCAATTTCACCGAACGTATCGAAGGCGCGGAAATCAACCAGAATGACATTCACGACATTCTTGCCGCCGCCGCCCGAATAGGCGTTCTGCAGGAAATAGTCGCCAATGCTGTTGGGCGACGGGCGCGTCATCATCGCATAGGCAATAACCGAAACGCCGACGCCACTGGCAACAGCCAGCAAAAGATCGCGATAACGACGGATACGCGGGCCGATCTTCACCGGAATCGGATCTGGGTCTTCCCAGCGCTTGGGCAGCCAGCGCAGGCCGAGCAACAACAGAACCGTGGTGACGATTTCCACCAGAAGCTGCGTCACCGCAAGGTCGGGTGCAGACAGCCAGACGAAGGTGATGCAGGTGATGAGCCCTGCCCCGCCAAGCAGTATCAGCGCGGCCAGACGGTGATACTTGGCCTGATAGGCTGCACCAATCGCACAGGCGCAACCCAGCGCCCAGAGACCCGCGAAAATCGGATCGACCGGCTGCGCGCCCAAAGTGCCAGAGCGCAAGCTACCCTCAATCAACGGCCACCCGGCAACCACAACGGCCACTGCAACAATAATGCGCAACTGCGGCTGCAAGCGACGCGTGCTCAGGAAATTTTCCGCCTTACGCGCCCAGTTCCACGACAGTGTCACCAGAACACGCTCGAAAATGCGCTGGCCTTGCAGATGACGGAAGAGTGGCGGACCGTCCTCGCTGGTGGCCAGATAGTTTTTCAGGAGCCAATGCAGCAACACGCCGCCGATCATCGCGATGATACTCATCGTTAGCGGCAGATTGAAACCATGCCAGACCGAGAGGCTGTATTCCGGTGTCGCATCGCCCAGCACGGAGCGAACAGCCGAATGCAGGAATGGACCAATCGACAACCCGGGAACGATACCGATCAAAAGGCAGAGCATCACCAGAAGCTCGATGGGACGACGCATCCAGTGAGGCGGCTCATGTGGCTCGCGCGGCAAATCGTGCGGCGGCGGCCCGAAGAACGTCGAGTAGATAAAGCGGATTGAATAGGCCACCGTGAAAATGCTGGCGAGCGTCGCCACATAGGGCGTGATCGTATCGAGCCACGATGCCAGATGCGTTTCGACCGCCTCGGCAAAGAACATTTCCTTGGAAATGAAGCCGTTCAGCAACGGAACGCCGGCCATGGCCGCGCTCGCCACCATGGCAAGTGTCGCCGTATAGGGCATTAATCGGAACAATCCGCTCAGGCGGCGCATATCGCGCGTGCCCGTTTCGTGGTCGATAATGCCCGCCGCCATGAAAAGCGACGCCTTGAAGATGGCGTGGTTGACCATGTGGAAGATCGCAGCCACCGCAGCAAGCGGGCTTCCAAGGCTCAAAAGCGCGGTAATAAGGCCAAGATTGCTGATCGTGGAATAAGCGAGCAGCCCTTTGAGATCCTGCTGGAACACGGCGAAGAAACTCGCCAGCAAAAGGGTTATCAGGCCCGCCGAACCCAGTATCCAGAACCATTCCTCAGTTCCGGCCAGCACTGGCCACAGGCGGGCGAGCAGAAACACGCCTGCCTTCACCATGGTTGCCGAATGGAGATAGGCCGAAACAGGTGTCGGCGCTGCCATCGCGTTCGGCAGCCAGAAATGGAACGGAAACTGCGCGCTTTTGGTGAAAGCGGCAAGCAGGATCAAAACAAGCGCAACCGTATAAAGCGGATGGGTGCGAACCTCGTTGCCCGCTGCCAGCACCACATCGAGATCATAACTGCCGACAATATGGCCGAGCAGCAGCATACCGGCCAGCAGACAGAAGCCGCCAATACCCGTAACCGTCAGCGCCATACGCGCGCCATCGCGTGCACTGGCATTGTGATACCAGTAGCCGATGAGCAGGAACGAGAAGATGCTCGTCAGTTCCCAGAAGACGGCGAGCAGAATGATATTGCCGGACAGAACGACCCCGAGCATCGAGCCCATAAACGACAATAGGAAAGAGAAGAAACGCGGCACCGGATCGTCCGGCGACATGTAATAGCGCGCATAGATCACGACCAGAAGGCCAATGCCGGTGATCAGCATGGCGAACAGCCAGGCGAAACCATCCATGCGCAGCGTTACATTGAGTCCATAGGCGGGTAGCCATTCAACTGTGCCGCGCAGAACCTTTCCGTCCGAGACAATCGGATAAAGGCTGGCTGTAAGAATGAAGGCGACGAGAGCGATGGCTGCCGTAAACCAAGCGGAACCGCTTCGGTCGGCGCCCCTGAAAAGACCCGTGATGACGCTGCCAATAAAAGGAAGAAGGACAAGCAGGAAAAGCATTCTGCCGTCCATCGTCATGCGCCCAAGGCCTCCAATCCGCTCTTACGTTTTATAATCACACACATCTCGTCCGAAAGCTGTTCACACTTTTCGGGATGCGCTCCATTTTGTCTTAATTTCCGGGCGCAAAACCGTCAGGCATTTGCTGGAAACATAGGGTCAACTGATCCGGCGCATGCGCAGCTCAGGCAAGCAGCAACTGAAATGCTCCGGTCAGATGTTGTGAGGAATCATATATTCCAATGTCGTTATTATGACCGGGCCGCCAATATATTGGCAATAGCTTTCGATTGTTTATATGGGACAAATCAGAGGCTTATCGCAATTTTCTGACTTTTTTACCGCAGAAACCGATGCGAATCTCTTTCTTTCGCCGCGAGCCAGTCCCTACAACCTTACCTTGAAGGGCAAGTTGCCACGAAAATCTTACAGGCGAATGACCAATCGAAGGTGTGCCATCTGAAAGATTCTTTTTAGGTTCAGCCTTCGAGCAGCGCGTCCACGAGCTTGGCCACCTGAACGCGGATATCCGGAACAGCGGTCGACTCCCAGAAAACGCCTTTTGTGACCGGACCAATTGCGAAGAAGGAGCCTGACGGCTCGCCGCGCGCGTTGATCAACTGGAAATCCCTGGTCACATCCAGACCGAGATCGAGCGCATCTGGCTTGCCCAGCCCATGCTCCATCAAGCCGAGCAGTGCCGGATTACGCGTTGTCGAGAACCGTGCATTACCGCCACGGCAATCAATAATTGTTGCGATTTTCAGCTTGTGAAACAAACCGGTATGACGTTCGCGATAGCGGATCGTCATATCCCCCTCGTTTTCCTGCACTGAAAGAAGCCGCCCGGCAGCAATCTCAAGCTGTCCTGAAGCGCGCGCCGCATCGATGCGATCAGCGACGGCAGGCGCCATACGATGGCGATGTGTGTCCCACCAGGGACGCAAATGGCGGAGAAAACTCTCGCGTTGCGCCACCGGCAGCCGTGTCCATATTTGCTGGGTGTGCGGTCGCAATGCATCCATAACGGCACGCCAGTTCGAACCCGAGCTTTCGGCTTCCTGCATCAGCGAACGAACGCGACGCAGCAGGCCGACAATGCCGGAAGCGACAAACAGTGAATCGGTATCGACCTTGAAAGGCTCCACAGGAACGTGACGCGCAGGCACCAGTCCACGCCTTGATATTGCGTGTATCGGTCCCCGATGCCCACGATCGAGCAACGACAATACGCTATCGACCATGGACAGTCCGGTCCCGAAGATCGCGACCGGCACATCCGCTGGAATGTCGAAATAGCCTTTGCTGGACCAATATTCGGCTACATTCGCGCCGGAAACGGCGATTGCCGTTTCATTGCCCGTCGCGACAATGACCGCATCTGCCGAAACAACTTCGCCCGAATCCGCGACAACCGCAGGCCTGCCGCCTTCCAGACGGACATCGACAACCTCGCGTGGGTCGATAACCAGTCTCGCTGGATCGCCAGAACGATAGTCTTCCACTAGCTCGTTCAGATAATCGCGATAGAGCCTGCGTGGCGCAAAAGACTGCGGCTGCCACTCATTGGCGATTGGCGCGCTTGCAGCTGTTTGCCGGGCTTGGAGCCAGTTCAGGAAATGATCGGGATTGCTTGGAAACGCGCTCATATTGTTCGCGCGAACATTGAGAAGATGGCTGGGGTTTTCCGTGGAATAAGCGATTCCCCTGCCAATCTGGCCCGACCGTTCGAAAATACGAACCATCGTGTCGCGCGAACGCTCCAGCAACTGCGCCGCAAGAATGACGCCGCTCGCGCCGCCGCCGATAATGACAAAAGACTTCAAACTATCGTGACCTATCCCTGTTCGCGATGGTTTTGCCCTTTGAACGGCTCCCATCGTCCTTCCCAAAATCACACTAATTTAATAAGATTCCAACATCGTACCCAAGATGTAAACCCCGCTTTCGCAGGGAAATTTCCCGAAGCGCCCAAGCTCCTCCCCGCTTTATCTGGCCAATATGGAAACAATGGCGGCTTCACAATCCCTATTTGTTGACAGTGTGTCGCTGAAAAACGGGCTGGCGTTGAAGGGTTTTACCCCAATATCTTGGGGCACGACATGAATGTAACTTCTGGACATTCTGCATCAATAGATGCGTCAGGAAGTTCCCAATCTACAGCAACATCAGGATTAGACGAATGAACAACAGCCATCTCGCATCCATCAAGAAGCGTCGCACCCAGTATGCTCTCGGCAAGAACCTCCCGCTTGCCAAGGAACAGGTTGCAGAACTGGTCCGCGAAGCCGTCAAGCATACGCCTTCGTCGTTCAACTCCCAGAGCTCGCGTGCAGTCGTCCTGTTTGGCGCTGAAAGCGACAAGCTGTGGAATATCGCCAAGGAAGAACTGCGTAAGATCGTTCCTGCTGACGCCTTCGCACAGTCGGAAGCCAAGCTCGACAGCTTTGCAGCCGGTGCAGGCACGGTTCTGTTCTTCGAAGACCAGAACGTCGTGAAGGGCCTTCAGGAAAAGTTCGCACTTTATGCCGACAACTTCCCTGTCTGGTCGGAACAGTCTGGCGGTATGGCTCAGCATTCGGTCTGGACCGCCCTCTCCGACGCCGGTATCGGCGCGAGCCTTCAGCACTACAACCCGCTGATCGACGCAGAAGTCGCCAAGACCTGGGATATTCCGTCGTCGTGGAAGCTTCGCGCCCAGATGCCGTTCGGCTCCAACGAACAGCCTTTCGGCGAAAAAGCATTCATGGATGATGGCGATCGCTTCAAGGTATTCGGCTGATCCCGAATTTCAGACTATGAGACAGGGCCGGAGATTTTCTCCGGCCTTTTCTTTTTTGCGGGCACAATATTGCCTGATCGACGCACTCTATATTGTGAACCTTCCCCAAATAGGAATCTAATGGCGCAGCGCCAGAGCGAGTCGTGAACATCCGGCTGCTCGGAAGATGAGGCGCATTTTCTATGCATGGTCCGGCCCAAACGATGGCCGAGACCGAAGGGGAAATTGCATGACCACCGGAATCCTGTCCATCAATCACCGTCACTGTGGCGATACCGCCTCCAGAACGAGCCTCAAATCCAGCTTTGCACAGCGTTTGTTGCGCAGCACAATTCCTGCCGCGCTGGCCTTTGGACTGTTGCTGTCGGCAGCGCCGAAAGCAGTGCAAGCCGCCACGCCAGCCGATACGCTGGTCATCGCCATGGGTATCGATGACGTCATTTCGCTCGATCCCGCGGAGATTTTCGAAATCACCACGTCGGAAGTGCTCACCAGCACCTATGAGCGTCTCGTGACGACGGACACCAAGGATCCAACCAAGATCATCCCGCAGATTGCCGAAAGCTGGACGTTCTCTGACGATGGCCGCTCGATCACTTTCAAGATTCGCAAAGGCCTGAAATTCGCCTCCGGCAATCCGTTGACGGCACAGGACGCAGCCTATTCGCTGCAACGCGCGATCAAGCTCGACAAGAGCCCGGCATTCATTCTGAGCCAGTTCGGCCTGACGCGCGACAATGCGGACCAGAACATCGTAGCTCCTGATGACGAAACGCTGATCTTCACGACTGGAAAAGCGTTTGCGCCGAGCTTCGTTTTAAACTGCCTGACCTCCAGCGTTGCGTCCATCGTGGACAGCAAGCTGGTCAAGGAGCACGAGCAGAAAGCGGAAAAGACCGATGCTTATCCTTACAATACCGACTTCGGCTATGAATGGCTGAAGACCGGTTATGCCGGATCCGGCCCATTTGCGTTGAAGCAGTGGCGCGCCAATGAAGTGCTGCTTCTCGAACGCAACGAAAATTATGCCGACGCCAAGCCCGCTATGAAGCGGGTCATCTATCGTCACGTGAAGGAAGGCAGTTCGCAGCGTCTGCTCTTGCAGGCAGGCGATATTGATATTGCACGCAACCTTGAACCCGGCGATCTGGAAACGCTGAGCAAGGACGACAAGTATCACGTTCTCGCGGCTCCGAAGGGACGCGTCTATTATCTCGTTGCAAACCAGAATGTGCCTGAACTGGCCAAGCCGGAAGTGCGCCAGGCAATCAAATATCTCATCGATTACAACACCATCGAATCCCAGCTCATCAAGGGTATTGGCCGCACACATCAATCCTTCCTGCCAACTGGCATGTTCGGTGCGGTGGACGACAAGCCTTTCACCTATGACGTCGACAAGGCCAAGGAACTGCTGGCCAAAGCCGGTCTGAAAGACGGCTTCAAGGTGACACTCGATGTCCGCAACACGCAGCCCGGCGTCGGCATTGCGGAAAACATTCAGCAGACCATGCGTAAGGCTGGCATCGATGTGGAAATACTGCAAGGCGACGGCAAGCTGACAACGACCAAGGTGCGTGCACGCAAGCATCAGCTCGCACTCGGCATCTGGGGTCCGGATTATTGGGACCCGCATACCAATGCTGTGACCTTCACCAACAATCCGAATAATGGTGAAGACGTATCCATGCGTACCAATGCCTGGCAGGCGCATTGGGAGATTCCGGAACTGACGGCTGAAACCATGGCGGCTGCCGAGGAGCGCGACACGGCCAAGCGCGAGGCTATGTATCACGATCTTCAGAAGAAGTTTCAGGAGACCAGCCCGTTCGCGATCCTCTATCAGCAGATCGAAACGGCTGTGACCGGCGCAAATGTGCATGGTTTCAACATGGTTGCCGACGCCAACTACGTTCAGACGGTGACCAAGGACTAATCAAAAAGACCGGGCATCCAGCGATGCCCGGTCTTCTCTTTTAAACCACTGCGATTTGTTATTTCTGATCGTCGAAACTGAATGGCGGCAATTGCACAAGCGCTGACTTCAGTGCTTCGGACCAGCTTTCCGATACCGTCTGGTAATAGGGATCCGTTGCCTCAAAGCGCCGCTGCATGCCCGTCTTGAGGCTGTCGGTTTCGTAAATCTGCATGTCCAGCGGAAGCCCGACAGAGAGATTGGCCTTCAGCGTGGAATCGAAAGAGACCAGCAGCAACTTCACTGCTTCCTCGAAGCTCATATCCTGCTGATAGGCGCGCACCAGAATGGGCTTGCCATATTTGTTCTCGCCGATCTGGAAGAACGGCGTATCGACCGAGCTTTCGATGAAATTGCCTTCCGGATAGATATAGAACAGGCGCGGCTGGCCGCCCTTGATCTGCCCACCCAAAATGAAAGACGCCCCGAATGCATCGGCCGCCTTCTGGCCACCGGTCGCGGAATTCTGGATCACTTCCTTGACCGTATCACCGATCAGCCGCGCGACCTGAAACATGGAGGGCGCATCGAATACTGACGGGTGTCTGTCGGCAGGCGCCTTCATCCGCTCTTCCAGAAGGCTGGCGACGGATTGGGTCGTGGCAAGATTGCCAGCCGAGAGCAGGACGATGACGCGGTCGCCGGGCTTCGACCAGCTCCGCATCTTGGAAAATGTGGATATATTGTCGAGCCCCGCATTCGTCCGGGTATCGGACATGAACACAAGGCCACGATCAGTTTTCATTCCAACGCAATAGGTCATCGGCAGTATCCGGCAGGCATTATCATCGTTCTTGTCCGATCACTGCCCTACATTGATGTGAACCGCAAGGGTTTCAGCCGTTCCACCGAGCCTAACGCCCGAAATTGGAGCCGCATCGCGATAATCGAGCCCCGTCGCCAGACGCACATAGCGGTCATTCGGGCAAATATTGTTGGCGGCATCGAATCCGACCCAACCCAGCCCATCAACATGCGCTTCCGCCCAGGCATGACTTGCAGTCTGGTCTTCCACGCCCTCCATCATGAGATAGCCGGAGACATAACGCGCCGGAATGCCGAGAAGCCGCGCAGCTGACAGAAAGATGTGGCTGTGGTCCTGGCAAACCCCTTTGCCCGCGCCGAGCGCCGTTTCCGCATCGGTGAAAACGCTGGTCGTGCCGGGCACATAGGCAACGTTCCCATGAACACGATTCATCAGATCGTGCAGCAGGGCAAGCCGCTCCTGCTCGGTTGAAAGTTCGCCTGCCAGCGCGCGAATGCCCTCACCCGGCAGTGTCAGTTCGGTTTCGCGCTCAAACAGCCACAATGGTGCATAGCCATAGACAGGCCCGAGCACGCCGACGCGGTCTTCCACTTCGACACTGCCGCTGGCAGTAATGATGATCTCGCTGATATTGCGATGGTGCTGCACCAGATCGGTCTTGTTGCCAAAACCATCGACGTAAGAGACTTCCGGCTCGCCGCCCTCGATCTTCAGCTCCCAGTGCTTGACCACCTGTCCCGGCACGGTTGGCGGCCGCAAACGCAAACGCTGCACCGCATAGGGCACCGGATGTTCATAAGCGTAATGCGAAACGTGCCGGATATTAAGATGCAAGCGAGGACCTCAATAGAAATTATAGGTTTCAGCGATCTCGTTGCCGAGCCGGTTGTTGCACTTGATGAAGTCCGTCAGGAATTCGTGCAGCCCCACATCGAAGATTGCACTTATGTCCTGATTTTGCAGTGTCGAAAAGATTTTCTCCCCTGTTTCATGACAGGTGGCATCATTGCCATAGTCCTTGGAAAGAAAATCCAGATGCTCGTTGATGCTGCGATAGCAATAATTCAGCGAGCGCGGCATGCGCCCGTTCAGGATCAGGTAATCCGCGACATGTGCCGGGCGATAATCGCCGTCATAAACCCAGCGATAGGAGCGATGCGCCGAAACAGAGCGCAGGATCGACTCCCATTGATAATTATCAAGTGTCGTGCCGACATAGGAAATGGCCGGCAGAAGCACATAATATTTTACGTCGAGAATGCGCGCCGTATTGTCGGCCCGTTCGATGAAGGTGCCAAGGCCCGCAAAATCGAAAATCTCGTTGCGCAGCATGGTGCCGTGAAAAGCACCGCGGATCAGTGCCGTCTCGCGCTTGATCTGGTCGAGTAGCGGCGGCAGGTCGCTTTCCTTCAAAGGCTTGCTCAGCGACTTTTTCAAAAGCATCCACGCTTCGTTGACGCTTTCCCATGCTTCGCGGGTCAGCGCGGTGCGCACCATACGCCCATTGGAACGCGCCGTCTCAAAACACGACATCACGCTCGACGGATTACTGGTATCCCGCAGCAGGAAGTCGGCAACATTCGCAGCATTGTACGCATCATACTTGGCGGAAAAGGCCTGACTTGCGCCAGCCGAAACCACCACGGAAGACCATTCTTCCGGGGCATCGGACGTTTTGGTCAGCGCCATGCGCAATCCGGCATCCACCAGGCGAGCCATGTTTTCTGCCCGCTCAATGTAGCGGAACATCCAGAAAAGCCCGTTTGCCGTGCGGCCTAAAAGCATGAAATCATTCCCCTTGTTGAGCCTTGGAGCATAATCCGACCGGAGTGAAACGAGGATCGATAAGATTACGCTCAAAATAGAAGGGCTTAGAGCGCCGATCTGATTCAATCAGATCGAAAAGCGCTCCAGCGGCTCCGTCCTCGCGCTCCGGTCTTGATGCCGGTTTCAGCGCTTACAAAATCACAGTGGACCAAGTTCTAGTCGTCCAGAACCCAGGTATCCTTGGTGCCGCCGCCCTGGCTGGAATTCACCACCAGCGATCCTTCCTTCAACGCTACGCGGGTCAAGCCGCCGGGCGTGATGCGGATGCGATCGGAAACCAGCACGAATGGACGAAGATCGACATGGCGCGGCGCCAGACCCTTTTCGGTAAAGATCGGGGTCGTGGAAAGCGCCAGCGTCGGCTGTGCGATATAGTTGCGCGGACGGGCCTTGAGCTTCTTCGAAAAGGCTTCCCGTTCCGCCTTGGTGGAAGCAGGCCCGACCAGCATGCCGTAACCGCCAGAACCATGCACCTCCTTGACGACGAGATCGGCAAGATTGTCGAGCACATAGGCCAGACTGTCCGGCTCCGAACAGCGCCATGTCGGCACGTTTTCGAGGATCGCCTTGCGACCCGTATAGAACTCGATGATTTCCGGCATGTAGGAATAGATCGCCTTGTCGTCGGCAATGCCTGTGCCCGGCGCGTTGGCGATGGTGATATTGCCTGCGCGGTAGACATCCATGATGCCCGCAACACCCAGCGTCGAATCCGGACGGAAAGTCAGCGGGTCGAGATAAGCGTCGTCCACACGGCGGTAAAGCACGTCGATGGCGCGATAGCCCTGCGTCGTACGCATGGCAACACGTCCATCGACCACCCGCAGATCGCTTCCTTCCACCAGCTCGACACCCATCTGGTCAGCGAGAAATGCATGTTCGAAATAGGCGGAATTATAAATGCCGGGCGTCAGCACCGCGACGGTCGGCACGCCCTGTGTGCCGGGAGGTGCGACACTGGCCAGCGACTGGCGCAGCAATTGCGGATAATTCTCGACCGGACGCACCTTCACATTCTGGAACAGCTCCGGGAAAAGCTGCATCATCGTCTCGCGATTTTCCAGCATGTAAGAAACGCCGGACGGCGTGCGGGCATTATCCTCCAGCACGTAGAACTGGTTTTCGGCCGTGCGCACGATATCGACGCCGATGATGTGCGTATAGACATTGCCGGGTGGACGAAAACCAATCATTTCGGGCAGAAATGCCTCATTCTTGGTGATCAGCTCCTTGGGAATACGCCCAGCCCTGATGATTTCCTGCCGATGATAAATATCGTCAAGAAAAGCATTGAGCGCCATGACGCGCTGTTCGATGCCTTGCGAAAGACGACGCCATTCCTGACCGGAAATAATACGCGGTATGATATCGAAGGGAATGAGCCGCTCGGCGGCTTCCTGATCGCCATAGACGGCAAAGGTAATGCCGGTCTTGCGAAAGACGCTTTCGGCATCATGAGACTTCTGCAAAAGCTTGCCAGAATCCTGGCCGTCGAGCCACTGTTTGAGAAATTCATATGGTGGCCGGACATTCCCGCCATGGTTGAGCATTTCGTCAAATGGCTTCACTTAATACCCCTTTTTCCGCTATTATTCAGCGCGGTTTCGGGGAAAAGCAAGCGTTGAAATCATATAAAAGTGCAAAGCAGGGTTGCGCAATTCGTCGTGATGACAACGGACGAAAGGCAATGTAGAATTCCGACCAAATTGGGAATCGCTGTACCGTTTTTCTTAGCCGGGACGGTGCGCTTTAACGACAGCAGGGTCCGTTTCAATGCGGCCTGCACCGATCAAATCCAAACAATACGGGATAGCTGGAAAGACCGCCTGCAACGTCATCGCGATGGATGCTGGCTTGCCCGGCAGGTTCAAAATGAAACTCTTGCCACGACTGCCAGCCGTCTGACGCGAAAGAATGGCCGTCGGTGTCTGTTCCAGACTGACGCGGCGCATCAACTCGCCAAAACCCGGCAATTCCTTATGCAGCACAACCTGCATGGCTTCCGTTGTCTCATCACGTGGGCTTGGCCCCGTGCCGCCAGTGGTCAGGATCAGGTCGCAAGCCTCATCATCGCAAAGCGCAATCAGCGTATCGCGTACCGACGCCATTCCGTCGGGAATGACGCGCTTCACCGTTTCATAAGGCGTCACGATTGCGCTCTTCAGCCATGCTTCGATGGCAGGGCCGCTCAGATCCTCATATTCGCCGCGACTTGCACGATCAGAAACGGTAACAACGCCGATTTTCAAGGTCTTATCCTCATATCCGGTAAGCCGGAACGCTTATAGCTCCCGGTCTTGATAATGTGAAGGCCACCTATCAGTTTAGGTTCATCGCGGTTGAATCAAGTTAGTGCTCTAACATTTTGTTTTTACGCGCATCTTCTCGCAAAACCGTTTCACACTTCTCAGCTTGTGCTCTATCATCGCCGCTTATGCGTATATTGCTTGTCGAAGACAATCTGACCCTCGCGAGCTGGCTTGCCAAAAGCCTGCAACAGTCGAATTACAACGTCGATACGGTGCACGATGCCGCCGACGCTGAGCAGGCTTTGGCTTTCACCGAGTATAATCTCGTCATTCTCGATCTGGGCCTGCCGGACAAGACCGGGCTGGACGTGCTGGAGCAGATACGCAACCGCGGCAATGAAGTACCGGTCATCATCCTGACCGCCAATGCGAGCCTCGATGGCCGTATTCGCGGGCTGGATGCCGGAGCAGACGATTATCTGGCAAAGCCTTTTGAATTAAGCGAGCTGGAAGCACGTATCCGCGCGCATCTGCGCCGCGCGAGCCAGCGTACAGCGCCCGTCGTCACCTGTGGTTTTCTGCGCTTCGACACCAATACGCGGCTGTTTTCAGTCGGGGAGGATGCATTGCCGCTTGCCCCCAAGGAACATGCGGTGCTGGAACAGCTTCTGCGCCGGATTGGAACCACCGTCAGCAAGGCGACGCTGGTTCAGGGGATCTATGATTTTGACAGCGAGACGGACGAGAACGCCATCGAAATCTACATTCATCGTCTGCGGAAGAAACTCGAAGGCAGCAAGGCGGAGATCGTGACGTTACGCGGCCTCGGCTATCTTCTGCGCGACGCGGGCTGACATGGCCCGGCTTTTCTCCCGACTGTCCCAAAGTCTTCGCGCCCAGCTCGTCTCATGGATTGTCGTGCCGCTGATCGTTGTCGCGGCCCTCAATCTCTGGACGGCGTGGCGCTCCTCGGAAAATATCGCAGGCATCGTCTCCGACCGGATGCTGACAGCCTCTGCCCGAGCAATTGGCGAAGCGACAGCAGCGTCACACGACGCCATCGATGCAGTCATACCGCCGGTCGCCTTGGAAATGTTTTCAACCGGCTACGGCGATCGCGTCTATTATCGTGTCGAAACCTCGGACGGTCGCCTGCTGGCCGGTTATCCCGATTTGCCGCAGCCTGCGACAATAGCCAATTTTGATCCGAAGCATTATCTGGGAACCTATCGTGACCGCGAGTTGCGGCTCGTGGTTCTGCGCCATCCTGTCGCCGCTTCCGCGAACTTACCGCAATCAATCGATGTTATCGTCGGTGTGACCATGGCCGGTTATGATGCCATGCAGCGCGATCTCTGGCTGCATTCGGTGTGGCAACAATCCCTGCTCATCATCGCGGCGGGCGCCCTGTCGCTACTGGGACTGCGTTTTGTGTTGCGCCCGCTCATCCGCCTGCGCAACGAAGTGCGCAATCGCAAATCGGAACTCGAGGCGTTCGATCCCGAGACGGTCCAGACGGAATTGCGACCCCTCGTTACCGCGCTCAACCAGTATATGGAGCGGGTACGCAAACAGATGTCCGCACAGCGCCGGTTTATCCAGAATGCCGCGCACCAGCTTCGCACGCCGATTGCAACGCTGACCACACAGGCAAGTTTTGCCGTGCGCACGACCAGTGAGAATGAACGGAACGAAGTCCTCACCAGTCTCAAAAATACGGCGATGCAGCTATCCCGCCTCGCCGCGCAATTGCTGACACTGTCGCGTGCCGAACCCGGAAGCAGGCGGCCCCGCGCTGATCGTATCGATCTGGCCGAAGCTGGAAAACAGGTGCTGGAAAGCCTCGCCGGAAAGGCCTTCGACCGCAACATCGATCTCGGCTTCGATCTGAAAACGGCAAATGCCGCCGTCTCTGGCGATGGCACGATGCTGCGCGAAATGATCGTCAATCTGGTGGACAATGCCCTCAGCTACACACCGCAAGGCGGCATGGTGACCTTGAGCATCGACAGTCAGGATAGCCAGGTTCGTATCACGGTTGAAGATAATGGTCCCGGAATTGCCGTTGCAGAACGCGAACATGTTTTCGAACGCTTCTACCGCGTGCCGGGAACGCTTGGCGAAGGAAGCGGTCTCGGCCTTGCCATCGTGCGGGAAGTTGCCGATGCTGCGGATGGCGACGTCCAGCTTCTCGAAACAAAAGGCGGCGGGCTAACGGTCATTGTGACCTTGCCCGCCGCCTGATTAAGAGCATTTCCAGCAAAAGTGCGAAGCGGTTTTGCGTAGGATAATGCGTGAAAACAAAAGGATAGAGCGGTTCCGACGGAACCGCTCTAGCAATTCTCAGTTTTCGTTATCAGCTACCCTGTTCCGACAGAGCCTGCGGACGCCACTTGACGAGGTGGTTTTCGATCAGCGTGATGATGTATTCGACCACCAGAGCCAGCACGGCCAGAATGACCATGGCGGAGAAAACGCCATTGGCATTGAACGAGCCTTGAGCCGTCGAGATCATCAGGCCAACGCCCTTCTTCGCGCCCAGAAACTCACCCACCACTGCACCGACAAGCGCGAAGCCGAAGCTGACATGCAGGCTGGCCAGAATCCAGCTCATGGCTGATGGAATGATGACCGAGCGGGTGATCTGCGACGGCGAAGCGCCGAGAATTTGCGCATTGGCGATCAAGGCGCGGTCGGCTTCGCGGACGCCCTGGAACGCATTGGCGAAAACCACGAAGAACACCATGACCACGGCAAGCGCGACCTTGGAGGCCATGCCGAGACCAAGCGCAATGATGAAGATCGAGCCGAGAACAACACGCGGGATCGAGTTGGCGATCTTGATATAGATCGAGAACACATCGGCCAGAAACTTGTTACGGCCGAGAATGATGCCACAGATGACGCCGCCCACAGCACCGATGAGGAAGCCGAGCACGGTTTCTTCAAGCGTTACGATGATCTGCTCGGAAAGCGGCCCCTGCGATGTGCCTTCTGTGATCCAGATCCATATCTGGTCGGCAATGCCCGACGGGCTGGCAAAGAAGAACGGATCGATAAAGCCCGTGCGTGCGCCCAGTTCCCAGCCGCCAAGGACTGCAAACAGAATGGCGAGGCGAACGAGAATAACGACGGCGCGACGCTGGCGCGACTTGGCGCGGAAGGTCGCTTCCGTGCGGGCGAGTTCCGCAGCGCTTCCATTGGCCTGAGCGCCCGCGGGAGAAGCAAGAGTTTGTGCAGTCATGTTGGTTCCTCCCGGTTTTATTTGCCGCTTGCCAGCGCGCGCTGCTGGCCGATCTGCACTTCTTCACGCAGGTCGTCCCAGATCACTTTTGCGATTTCGACGAATTTGTCGTCGTAACGAATGTCTTCCATGACGCGCGGGCGGGGAATGTCGATGTTGTAAACGCTCTTGACCGTCGCCGGTCCGGCGGTCAGCACGTAAACCTTGTCGGCAAGAGCAATGGCTTCTTCGAGGTCGTGGGTGACAAAAATCACCGAAGCACCGGATTGCTGCCAGAGGTCGAGCAATTCGCCCTGCATCAGCGTGCGGGTCTGAATGTCGAGCGCGCTGAACGGCTCGTCCATGAGCAGGATTTTCGGCTCATTGATGAAGGTCTGGGCCAGCGCCACGCGCTTGCGCATACCGCCAGAAAGCTGGTGCGGATAGTGCTTTTCAAAGCGTGCAAGGCCAACGCGGGCAATCCAGCTGCGCGCCTTTTCATAGGCTTCTTCCTTGCCCAAGCCGCGATAGCGTGGACCCGCGCTCACATTGTCGATGACATTGAGCCATGGAAACAGCGCATCCGCCTGAAAGACAAAGCCGATATCGGGGCTTATGCCTTCGATCGGCTGCCCCATCAGGCGCACTTCACCGGCGCTTGGCTTGGCGAGACCGGTCACGAGATTGAGCGTCGTGGACTTGCCGCAACCGGTCGGACCGACGACACAGGCAAACTCGCCCTTGCCGACATGCATGGTGAAATCGCGCAGCGCCGTCATCATCTTGCCGTCGGGCGTGACGAAGCGGCGAGTAACATTGTTAAGTTCGATTGCGGGCGCGCCATTACCGGCTTCGTCGCGCGCAATGGTTTTCGGGGCTTCCATCAGCATAGGTTCCTCGCGGATGTACGGCACCGCTCGCGCGCAATGTTTAATATCGCGCGCCTGCAATGCTGTTGAATATGGTTGGGTCGGCGGGGCCGACGTTCATTTGCGAACGCCAGCCGGGGGCCCGCTTACTTCGCGGCGTCGAGCGTCGCGTTGGCCTTGTCGACGAATTCCGTCGTGTAGGTCTTCGACAGGTCGATCTGCTTTTCCTGTAACGGCTTCTTGAAGGTTGCGAGCACCTTCAGAACCGTTTCCGGACCATTCTTCGGCATACGGCCATCGGGCGTATACTGCGCCTTGCCTTCAGCCAGACCCTTCACATAAAGGTCCTTGTCGCCGACATAGTAGTCCTTCGGCATTTGCTCGGCGATTTCTTCGGCGCTGTGCGAAGCGATGTAACGCATGGTCTTGACCAGAGCATTTGTCAGCTTCTGCGCGTCTTCCTTATGGGTTTCGAGCCATGCCGACTGCACATAGAAGGACGCAGCCGGGTAAGGTCCGCCAAGCGCTTCGGCGGTCTTTTCCGGCGTACGCATATCAACCAGAACCTTGGCTTCGCCGGTCTTGAGCATGGTGGCAATCGTCGGCTCGGTGGTCATACCGGCCTGGATGGCGTCCTGCTTGATGGCTGCAATGAAGGTATTGCCCGCGCCGACCGGCAGCAGCGTGTAATCGCCCTGCTTCAGCCCGTTGCGCACTGCCAGATACTGCGTCAGGAAGTCTGTGGAAGAGCCAAGGCCCGTCACGCCCAGCGTGTGGCCCTTGAAATCGGCAGGTGACTTGATCTGGTCGGCATATTTGGTCGAAACCAGTTCCACTTCGCCCGGCGCCTGGCTGAACTGTACGATGGACTGAATGAACTTGCCCTTCGACTGAAGGTCGATGGTGTGGTCGTAGAAGCCGACCACGGCCTGCGCGGCTCCGGCAAGCAGTTCGTTCTCGGCATCCACGCCTGCGCGACTGTTGATCAGCTCGACGTCGAGGCCTTCATCCTTGAAGTAACCAAGCTTTTCGGTCAGTACAGCCGGCAGATAAATCTGCTTTTCCATACCGCCGACGATAACCGTCAGTTTTTCGGCATGCGCAGCACCGGCGCCCAGCACCATGACGCCGCTCAAAAGCGCAGCGCGCCAAACAAGCCGAAGCGAATTCGTTGAAATTTTCATATAGGCTCCTCCAAGGAATGCTTCAGTCCGGCAAAAGCCGAACCCTCCTCCTGATATGCAGCCGATTCCTCTAATCGGTGAAGAATGGTTACAGCAGCCAAGCTTTCAATCAGCTTTCAATAAACTTGCAGCCTATTTTATGGCTCTGGAATAAAGCGACAACCTCTATAGGCCGCAACACACGCTGTTTTGAAACAATAGTTGCTTGACGCAGCAGCCAAACCACTATCATCGTCATTTTTAGTATCGCCATTCTTTCGGCCTCTTGCGGCAACCTATTGAAATCATGATCATCAAGCGCAACGATCTCATTTTTGCGGTACGCACCACCGCCGCATCGCTGATCGCGCTTTATATCGCCTTCCTGATGAATATGGACGACCCGAAATGGGCCGCCATGACAGTATGGATCGTCGCTCAAAGCAGCCGCGCAATGAGCGTTTCCAAGAGCATCTACCGCCTGATGGGCACGGCAATTGGTGTTGTTATCGCCGTATTGCTCACGGCAATCTTCATCCAGACGCCAACCTTGTTTCTGCTGGTTCTTGCAAGCTGGATCGGCCTTTGCACTGCGCTTTCGACTGGATTGCGTAACTTCCGTTCTTATGGCGCGGTGCTCGCTGGCTATACGGCAGCCATCGTCGCCATCGACTCGCTGTCCGATCCGGACAATGTGTTTGAAATCGCCGTGTCGCGATTGATCTACATCGCGCTGGGCATCGTCACAGAAGCAATCATCACCTGGCTTTTCAGCACCGACAATCCTTTTGAGGAAGCGCGGGCGCAGCTTGGAAAATTCATGCGGCAGACGACAAAACTCTGCGCTGAAATGTTGGGCGGAGAAGCTGGAACCGGCGCGCTCCAAACCGCCTATCGCAACGCCATCGCCTTCGATACCGCCATTGAATACAAAGCCGCAAGTTCCGTTACAGTCCGACGCAGCGTGGGCTATCTCCGTCAGGCCATGGTCGTCACGCTGCAACAGGCATCGGCTGTTCGCGCCATATTGGAAATGCCGCCGCAAACCACCCGTGACGATCCTTTGCTGCTGGAGGCAAGAGACGCCATGGCGCGGATCGCGGATGGTGACGAAAGCGTCGATCTGGAAGCCCTGCGCGAAAAGATCATCCGCACGGCGGAAGAAGAAACCGCCAGCAATGCCGATCTCGCATCCGGACGGCTGATGTTCTTGTACCGCCTGCGAAGTATGCTCGGCTTTCAGGAGCAGGCTTTGGCCATTGAGGCCGAACTCGACACGACCCACCCAAAAGCCAACCGTGTTCGCCTTTCTTATCACGTTGATCACACGGCAGCGGTGATCAACGGCATTCGCGCATTCGTGGCCCTCACCGCCGCTTCTGCAATCTGGATTTTCACCGCGTGGCCGTCAGGGGCCGGTTTCGTCATTGTCGTTGGTGTGGTCAACGCCCTTTTCGCAACCAGACCAAACCCGGTTGCCAGCGGCACGGAATTTCTGAAAGGTTCCGCCATCGCCGCGATCGTGGCGGCGATCATGAATTTTGGTGTTTTGCCAGTCATATGGGGGTTCCTGCCCTTCACTATTGTCATTGCGCCCGTGCTGATCTGCGCCGGGCTCGCCATGCGCAATCCATCGACAATTGCCAAAGGATCGGCATTCGCAATCTTCTTCTGGGACTTGATCGGACCTGATAATTTCACGCGGCCCGACGCCACTTCATTTCTGAATGGCGTGATCGCTCTACTTCTCGGCATCGGCATTGGAACGCTTGTCTTCTCGCTACTCTTCCCGCCGAACACCCATGCTGCGCAGCGCCGCATGAAACGCGCCATGCGCGACAGTCTGAAGAAGATCGGTTCCGCACCGCGCTCAATCACCATCGAAGCATGGATCAGCCAAAGCGCGGACCGTATCTCGCGTCTGCTGGTGACGGAGATTTCGGCTGCTTCTACCGAGGCACATCAGGATTTACGCGGCATGCTGGCCGTGTTGAACCTCGGCTCGGCAGCGTTAGAACTTGCGCAGTTGACCGACCATCCGGTGCCGGATGTGCGCATGGCGGTACAGGACATGCTGCGGACATTGGCTGCTTTCGACCCTGCAACGCTGATCAAAACCACCAAGGCCGGTGCAACGCGCATTCTGGCCGTATCAGAGACCGCAGGCAGCGCTGAGAAAGATCGGTTGTTGCACGCGGCGGCACTCATGCAAGCCATGGCCATGACGACCGAGGCAAATACCGTCTTCCTGCGCTGATCACCTTCCCGTGACAGCAGGCTTGAGTAAGCGATGGATAATTAATTGAAACAATACTTATTTTCGTAATAAATATTCCAAAAAACACAAATATTTTACAAGACGTAAACGATTGGCGGCTAGGGTTTCCGGTTATATGCTATAGTTAGCCATAGCAGATTGGGAAGTTTCCGAACACTGACTTGCGTGGGCCGCTCCCACGGGTCGCATAGCGGAATGCATGGAATGCCTTTTTCGAGGGACTATTACTTCGGACGGTTCAAGGCCGATGAGCTGGCAAGGTTGCAGCAAGCCTATATCCAGACTTGCACGGCCATTGGCTGTTGTCCGGTCACCTCGCCCCTGAAGGACGAACTGGTTCGTGAAATCATCCAGATTTACGAGTGCGGCGTCTTTCAACCGGAAAAGATCGCCGAACTCATGAAGCAGATCGAAAGCGTCAAGCATCGTGCGGATGCTGCCCCGACGCTCGATCAATTTGCCGTCATACGGTCCAAGACCGCCTAGGCTCCGTTTACGCCCCGGCGGCCTGATACTTTGGCTGCCTATTCCGCCGCATCCGCCAGATAGCCGAATTGCAGCACGTTTTGCGGAGCCGTTACGCCCGGCAAAAGACGTTCGTCGTCAATCGGGTCGCCAAGCTGCGTCGTCACCGGGATGACCCCCGCCCAGATCGGTAGCGCATAATCCGCCTCATCATCCTTCGGCGGACCGGAGCGAACCTTGGCCGACGCCTCGTTCAACTCCAGCTCTAACAGCATGGTCGCTTTCAGTTCCTTCGCCATCATCGGGCGCAGCCCTTCCCAGCGATCAGGAAACAGTCCATTCACGAAATTACGCAAATGCCGTTCCTTCGCCGCGACATCCGTAATCTTCTTCGCCGTGCCAAAAGCCATCACGGAACGATAGTTACAGGAATGGTGAAAGGCAGAGCGCGCCAGTACCAGCCCGTCCAATGTCGCGAAGCTGACGCAGACTTCTGCTTCTTCGCAGGCTTCCAGCATGCGGCTCGCGGATGAACCGTGCCAGTAAATGAAATTGCCTTCACGCCATACCAGCGTCGGCGACACATAGGGCGTTCCGTTGAAAACATAGGCCACGTGGGCAAGCGGCTGCGCATCGATGATCGCATGCACGCTGTTCGCATCATAATGGCCGCGATCATGCAGGCGTTTCATTCTGGTTCTGTCTGTGGGGGCATTCGTCATGCTGGTCGTTCCCGTCTGCATTTGGACTTTCAATACATGCAAAATGCCGCCATAGTGGTATGTTGAAAATAACCACTTAGAAGATATAGAACCATGCCACTTACCGCATCGATACCGGAGTTCGGCATTGACCGGACAAGCGATATTCCGCTCGCCGTGCAGTTGGCAGAACAGATAAGACAGGCCGTTCTCACCGGAAGACTGAAACCTGAAAGCCGCCTTCCCTCCACCCGCGCCTTTGCAGAAGAATTGGGCGTGTCTCGCGCCACGGCGCTGGCAGCCTACGACCAGTTGATCGCCGAGGGGTATCTGGAGGGCAAGCATGGTTCAGGCACACGCATAGCCGCTCAATTGCCGGAAGTGACACTGAAAACTGGACCAACCGGCACTTTCAAAACAGCAAAAACCGTAACCAAGACAGCGCGTGTCCCGCAACCTTTTCAGCAAGGCGTGTTCGACAGCGATCATTTTCCCCATGCGGAATGGGGTAAACTGCTGGGGCGCATCTGGCGCAACCCTGACGCCAGCCTGCTGAACAGCCACGACCCTTTCGGTCATTTACCGCTGCGCGTCGCCCTCGCCCGCCATCTGCATGAATGGCGCGGCATGGCTGTTGACCCCGGGCAAATTCTAGTTACCGGTGGCAGTACCGACGCTTTTTCTCTGCTCCGCGAAGCCATATTCACGCAGGGCGACAAAATCTGGATGGAAGAACCGGGCTATTCCCCCGCCCGTAATATTCTCGGCGGTCAGGGAATTGATGTCGTCTCGGTGCCCGTCGATGACAACGGTCTCGATGTGGCAGCAGGGCGGCAAGCCGCCATGCAAGCGCGTGCGGCATTTGTAACGCCTGCCCGCCATCACCCGACAGGTGTAACCATGCCGCTGGCCCGGCGGCTCGATCTCATCGCCTGGGCACGCGAGAGCAACGCATTCATCATCGAAGACGATTATGACAGCGAGCACCGCTATATCGGCCAGCCGCTTCCGGCCTTGATGTCGCTTGACAGCGACCGCATTCTCTATATCGGCAGTTTCTCGAAAGTGTTTTCGCCCGTCTTGCGGCTCGGCTTCCTGATTGTGCCTCCACAACTGACGGACAAGTTTCGCACACTTCGACAAGAGCTTTTACCGCCGCCATCGCTTCTCGCGCAACCGGCGCTGGCTCAGTTCATCGAAACCGGTGCCTTCGCCCAACATATCCGGAGGATGCGTCGTCTCTACGCCTCACGTCGCAACAAGCTCATCGCGGCATTGTCTGCCGGTGAACCGGCACTTTTCAGGATCGAAGCGCCGCCTGCGGGCCTGACCCTGCTGCTGGCGCTTTCCGACGACCAAAATGATGTGGCGCTTGCAGAAAAACTCGCAGATGCCGGAATTAACGTTCAACCGCTCTCACCGCTCTATAGGTTTTTCCAACCACAACAAGGGCTTATCCTTGGTTTCTCAGGTTTTGATGAAGCCTACTTGGAGAAATCTGCAACAGCATTGATAAAAATCCTCGAAAGCTCAATTTGAACCGCTTGCGTTAGCACTTTCGTAAACTTTGGATTCAGTTTTTGCCGTTACTCTAAACAAAGCAATGACTCGGAAGAGCGTTGCAGCCCATTTGTTTTGAGTACGGGTGCCCATGCGTTCTTCGCCTTCGCGTTCTTTGGTCGTGTCTGCCATTGCGCTCGCTTGCGCCGCCCTATCGGGCTGCACATCGAGTTCCGGCATCGACAGCATCATGCTCCAGCCGAAACCCTCGGCGGAGATGACCAGTTCTGTTGTGAGGCCGGTTCCGCCCGCAGCCGTAACCGAAACGGCAAGCGCGCCGCGCGCGCAGCCTCTCCCTCCGCAAGAAGAAGTACTCGCCTGGGCCGGACCTGTTCCCGACGGCGGACCGTTCAAGGTACAGCCGCCTGCACCCGTTGCGCCGCAGCCGCGTGCACCTTTGCAGGAACGGCCCGTCGCACAGATACCAGCCCCTGTTCCCCAAGTACCGACACCGCAGGCAGCAGCGCCGCGCATGCCTGCCCCGCAGGTCGCGGCCTATCCGGCAGTGCGTCTGGAACCGCAAGCCCGCACGGCACAGGACCGCTCCAGAATTTACAGCCATCGCTTTCGTGATGCCAAGCCGATCAATTTTGGTCGCGCATCGCCGCGCAAGCTCGCCGTTCACGGTGTTGATGTCTCGCGCTGGCAGGGCGACATCGACTGGCCGAAGTTGCGCACGCAAGGCGCGAACTTCGCCTATATCAAGGCGACCGATGGCGGTGATCATCTCGACCCGATGTTCCGCAAGAACTGGCGTGAGGCCAAGGAAGCCGGGATCAAGCGCGGCGCTTATCACTTCTTCTACTGGTGCCGCGTTGCCAGCGAGCAGGCCGATTGGTTCATCCGCAATGTACCAAAAGATCCCGATGCACTGCCGCCGGTGATCGATGTGGAATGGAACGGCGATTCCGCCTGCCGTCGTCGCCCGTCGCCGCAACAGGTGCGCGAGAAGATGCAGGTTTTCATGGACAAGCTGGAGCGTCATTACGGCAAGCGCCCGGTCATCTACACCGCTCCGGATTTCTATGACGACAATCTGAAAGGCGCTTTCACCAACTACCCGTTCTGGCTGCGCGCTGTCGCCCAGCACCCATCCAAGGTCTATCCGGGCCGCCCATGGCTGTTCTGGCAATATTCGGGATCGGGTCTGTCTCAGGGCGTGAGCAACAAGATCGACCTGAACGTGTTCCATGGTTCGGAAGCAGAATGGCATCGCTGGCTCGATCGCGTCGGCAGCTGAGTTCGCTTCATCCCAAACAAAAACCCCGGAACTTCCATTCCGGGGTTTTCTTTATTCACAGGCAATCACTTCTTGCCGATATTTTCCAGATCATAAGGCGTTGACTGGTAGATTTCATTGATCCAGTTGCCGAACAGGAGATGCGCGTGGCCGCGCCAACGGTTTTGCGGCGGGCGCGTGGCATCGTCTTCCGGGAAATAATTCGCAGGCACCTTCGTTTCTGGCTCGCCTTGGATATCGCGGAAATATTCATCAGCCAGCGACGTGGTGTCATATTCGACATGGTTGAACATATGCAGCGCGCGGTGATTTGGGTCTTCCAGCAGACACAGGCCTGATTCAGCGCTATCGACGAGAACATTCAGGCCGCTATTGTGTGGAATGTCTTCCTTGCGCACTTCGGTCCAGCGCGAAACCGGTATGGTGAAATCGTCCGAGAAACCGCGCAAATAGGGCGATGCCGGCGCAAGGTTCTGCTGGCTGTAGACGCCCGATGCCTTGGCCGGCAATTCATACTTGCCCATGCCATGGAAATGATGGACGGCGGCCTGCGCAGACCAGCAGATGTTCAGCGAGCGATGCACATGGGTCAGTGTCCAGTCGAAAACGCGTTGCAACTCATCCCAATAGGTGACGTCTTCAAAATCCAACCGTTCCACTGGCGCACCGGTGATCACGAAGCCATCGAAGCGCTCATCACGCACATCTTCCCACGGACGGTAGAAAGAAAGCATGTGATCGGCGGAGGTATGGCGTGCGACGTGATTGGTAATGCGCACGAGTGTCAGCTCCACCTGAAGCGGAGTTGCGCCCAGCAGGCGGGCAATCTGCGTTTCGGTGGTCGCCTTGTTCGGCATCAGATTGAGCAGGCCGATGCGCAGGGGCCGTATGTCCTGACGCACGGCATCCGCCTCGCGCATGACCATAACGCCCTCGGCCTGGAGAACACTGGTTGCTGGCAGATCGTCAGGAATTTTTATCGGCATGATCGCGTCGGTCCCTAATTCTGTCAGGTAGACGCGAGTGGCTTTATCCGCATAGTTGCCGGTTTGGCCACATCCTCCCTTGTCAGGGAGTACCACCTTGCCCGGAGCGGCAGGTTGGCGTTGGGCGTCTCCCCAACTCTTGATGTATTCGCACTTCTACTCAAACGCGGACGTTATGGCAATAGCTTTACGCGCAAGCGATGCTGGCTGGAACAAATGTCCGCTTTCTGCGTTGTTCGAAGTGCCCGCATACTGTCTCAGGCTATCGTTTCGGTTTGAGGGCAACAGGGAGGGAGAAAATGAGCAACATTATATTCTGGACGGGAATCTTGCTTCTGCCGGTTCTGGTGGGAACAGCGTTCGCCTATCTGCGCCATTATCATCACGAAGACGACTTCTGATTTAAAACCAGAAGCCGCCTGACGCTCTGAAAGTTTCATGCGCTTTCGCGCAAGACCCTTATTGTGTCGCGGAAACCAGCGAGAAGGCCACGCCTTTAGGATCCAGACACTGGATGATCCACTCGCCATTCGGTACTTCTGTCGGTCCGAAAGTTACTGTACCGCCATGCGATTTGACGCGTTCGGCAGCAGCGTTCGTTCCATCCACCATGAAATAAAAGCCCCAGCCATTCGGCACATTTGGCGGGGCCGTCATGATGCCGCCAGCGTCTGCGCCGTTTATGCTGAATATCTTGTATTTGCCCATGGCTCCCATATCGAAGTCGCGAGAGAGCTTCCAGCCAAACACTTTCTCATAAAAACCAAAGACTTCTTCGCCGTTCTTGGCATAAAGCTCATGCCAACCGGGGTGGCCCACCTTGCGCGAACCAAAGTCAGCTGGCGGTTCTGGCGGATCTTTCGGCTCGAAGAGCGCAAAGACGGAACCCTGCGGGTCTGACACGATGGCAAACCGCCCGACGGTTGGAATGTCATAGCCCGGTTGCAGGACTTTGCCGCCTGCGGCTGTAACCTTCTTGGACATAGCATCCACATCGGCCACTCCGATATAGCCGAGCCAGCCGGGCTTTGCGCCACAATCTCCACTGGGCATATCGGAAAGCGCCATCATACCGGCGACTGCACAACCGGGCGCTTCCAGCAGGGTATAATTCACACCGGGGACGCCCGAGTCTTTCGTATTCCAGCCGACGACCTTGCCGTAAAACTGCGCGGCCTCGGCGGCATCTTCAGTCATGAGTTCGTACCAGACGAACGGTGATGCTCCGTCTTTCATTGTCATTCCTCCCAGAATTGAAATTCAGCGTTCAGCTACAGCAGCTGTGCTTTGTCGCTGACGCAGCATATTCATCGTGGCGCTTCACGAAGTGCATTGTGCTGTCTTCGTTACGCCCCTTCGGTGCACGGTCGAGGATCATCAGCGTGCTGATCCACTCCTCGATGCCGCGCGCATAACTGGAATATGTATGATAAATCATGCCGTCATCGGCCTTGATGAAGGCGCTCATGCCGGGCAGTTCGTCATGTGCCTGCTCTGGCGCCAGTCTGCCGAAATTGTAGAAGACGCGCCCTTCTTCGATCTCGGCCTTGTCGAACGACACATGGAAATCAAAGTTGAAATCGCCGCCATAAGATGACACCCATGGAAAATGCCAGCCCATGCGCCGCTTATAGTCTTCCAGCTTTGCAAGAGGCCCACGCGAGACAGCGACAAGCGTGACATCGTGATTGTTGAGATGCGCCAGCGCGCCGTCGAGATTATCGGCCAGGAAAGAACATCCGACGCAGCCCTGCTCCCATTCCGGCCCGAACATGAAGTGATAGACGACCAGCTGACTGCGTCCGTCAAAAAGCTCAGCCAGCGTCCGACGCCCGGTCGGGGTGTCGAAGACATAGTCTTTTTCCACCTTGACCCAAGGCAATGCCTGTCTTTCCTGATTGACGCGATCGCGAAGATGCGTCGCTTCCTTTTCTCTGGCCAAAAGCGCGCGACGCGCCTCAAGCCAGACTTCGCGGGATACGACTTCATTCATGATGCAAGTCCTCCTCCGCCCCCCGGATGGTAAAACGCCCAGTTTTATATCGGGATATTTGCTTGACGATTTACATTGATATCAATATTAATGGATCATGTCAAACGATCCTGAAGTCCCTTTTGAAACAACCCTTTTGGTCAGAGACACCTGCCTCTGCCTGCATGTCCAGCGAGCGGCTCGCGCGCTTGCGCGGCGTTTCGACGAGGTTCTTCGTCCGGTTGGCATGACGAATGGGCAGTTCTCCCTGATGATGTCGCTCAACCGGCCAGCGCCGCCGCCAATGAAGCCTGTGGCAGAATTGCTGGCAATGGATCAGACGACCCTCACCGCGGCTCTAAAGCCACTGCAAAGACAGGGTTGGGTGGAAATATTGGTCAATCCCGCAGATCGCCGTGAGCGCTTGTTGCAACTGACGCCGGATGGCAAGGCGGCGCTCGCCGCCGCTGTGCCCATCTGGACCTCCACACATGCGGAAATCGAAAAGAACCTCTCGCACGGCAATGGCGATCAAATCCGGCACGACCTGATGGCGCTTTCGATTTAAAGCCTAACAACCTTGTCTAATCAGATATTCTGCATGAATTCGTGCAGCACGACGGCCTGATTGTATTCCTCGTCCTTTGCGCCGTAGAGCAATGTCAGCGGCGCATCACCGGCCTTTGCAACCAGTGCTTTGAGGTCCGGCAACCTATCTTGCAGTTCGGCAAGATAGCGTTTTTGAAACTCGCCCCACTTCGCCGGATCATGATTGAACCATTTGCGAAGCTCCGTGGACGGGGCGATATCTTTTGCCCAGAGATCAATAGCGGCTTTCTCTTTGGTCATGCCGCGCGGCCAAACGCGATCAACCAGAACCCGATAGCCATCATCGCTTGATGGCGCTTCATAAATTCGTTTGAGGCGAATGTCGGTCATATTGAAATCTCCGCATCGTCGCTACCACCCGCTGTTCTAGCGTAGCTGCGCGGAATAGGCGACAACAGAAGCGCCGCGCGAGGGCGCAGCGCTTCTGTCTTTCGCAAGGTTACGCGGCTTTACCGAGAATACCGTGCGGATCGAGAACGAACTTTTTTGCTACGCCCTGATCGAAGCTCTCATAACCAGCCGCCGCGTCTTCAAGCGAAATGACTTCCGCGTTGACGATTTCAGCAATATTCAGACGCCCGTGCAGGATCGCCTGCATCAACTGCCGGTTATATTTCAGAACCGGCGTTTGACCGGTATGGAATGACTGCGCCTTGGCCCAGCCAAGCCCGAAGCGAAGCGACAGGCTGCCCTGCTTGGCTGCACCATCCACCGCACCCGGATCTTCCGTCACGTAGAGCCCCGGAATACCAACGGAGCCAGCAGGGCGCGTGATTTCCATCATCTGGTTGAGCACGACTGCGGGCTGTTCACCCCCGCTATGGCCTCTGGCCTCGAAGCCCACGGCGTCAATGGCGCTATCCACCTCGTTGCTGCCGGTAACTTCCGCGATCATGTCGCCGAGACGGTCGCTGGCGGAAAGGTCAATCGGCTCGAAACCCACCTTACGGGCATGGTCCAGACGTTCTTTGTTGAAATCTCCAACCATCACGACAGCAGCGCCGAGAATGCGCGCCGAGGCTGCGGCGGCCAGCCCGACTGGTCCGGCACCGGCCACATAGACCACCGATCCCACACCGACACCCGCCTTGACCGCGCCGTGAAAGCCGGTGGGCAGAATATCCGACAGCATGGTCAGATCGCGGATCTTCTCCATAGCCCGGTCACGATCGGGGAATTTCAGCAGATTGAAATCGGCGTAAGGCACCATGACGTAGCGGGCCTGCCCGCCGATCCAGCCACCCATATCGACATAACCATAGGCGCCGCCAGCACGCGACGGATTGACGGTCAGGCAGACGCCTGTGTCCTGCTCCTTGCAGCAGCGGCAACGGCCACAGGCAACATTGAACGGCACGGAAACGATATCGCCGACATCGAGCATCTCGACATCGGAACCCTTCTCAATGATCTCGCCGGTAATTTCATGGCCAAGCACAAGCCCCGGCATCGCCGTCGTGCGTCCGCGCACCATATGCTGGTCCGACCCGCATATATTGGTTGAGATGACTTTCAGAATGACACCGTGACCCAGTTTCCTCCCATCGGGTGCAGACAGCACCGGATCTTCGATGTCACGTACTTCGACTTTTCCAGGTCGCATATAGACGACGCCACGGTTCCTGCTCATGTCTACCTCCTCCAGGTTGGACAACAAACGAAGATGTCAGAAAGTGAAAACGTAACGGCGAAGGGAGCAAGGCTCAGTCTCAATCGCGACACGTCTCATTCAATTTGCACGCCGAAAGCACGCTTCGCAGATGGAGCTGAAACAGCCGTCATAATTGCGGGTGATGATGATTGAACACTGTATATATTAGCAAAGCAACTTGACTCTGGGTTGTGCGCAAGCTTCACATGGCGCAGATTCTTTCCGCTCTGTCAGGGGACATTGGCCGGGCACCGAAATCGCAAGGAGAGGCAAATGCTTAACGGTTTCAAACGGCAGCAGGGTCGTGCGCTTTGGGCACAGGTTTTCCTGACGCTGGCTGCAATCACCGGTTTGACCGCAGGGCTTGCCATTGCGCCCGCTCCTTCGAACGCCGCTGAAACGCGCCGTATCGAGATCACCGAAGACAGCGATTATTTCGGCTTCGACCTGCGCACTCAGAAGAACGTCACGCTGGACCAGTGCAAGAGCACCTGCCTCGGTGACAATGCCTGCCGCGCCTTCACCTATAATCCGAAGGTCAAGTGGTGCTTCCTCAAGACGGATTTCAACAAGCTCAATCCTTCGGTTGGCTCCATAGCCGGTAAAGTTGTATCGGGCGCAACCAAGGACACAGCCAAGGCCGACATCGGCGCGCCGCCAGCTGTTACTTTCTTCGCTGACAATCTTGTCGATGAAGCACGCCGTTTCCGTACAGCTGTTCTGGCTGCGGACAGCAGCGAAGGCCTCAGCACGCTGAAGGCGGAAGCAGCCACAGCCCTCGCCAATAGCGACCCGCGCACAGCGATGGAAAAGTTTGCCGCTGCAGCCGGTGCCTCGCCCGACGACAGCACGCTCTGGACCGGTCTGGCTCTCGCCACTTTGGCAACAGAACCTTCCAACAGCGAAGAAACCACGAAGTTCAAGCGCGACGCGACATCCGCAGCCTGGAACGGCTATCAGACCTCGCGCAGTAAAGCCGCGCGAGCCGACGCACTGAATGCAATGGCGCAGGCGCTTGACCGTCGCGAATTGTCCCGACCTGCCCTTCAGGCCTATGATGCGAGCCTCAATCTGGTCAATTCAGCTTCCGTTCGCGCGGCCTATGAAGACCTAAAGGCCCGCAAGGGTTTCCGCATCGTCGACCATAGCGTCGATAACGACAATGCATCGCCGCGTATCTGCGCGCAGTTTTCCGAAGAACTGGTCAAGAACGGCACCGACTATTCCAGCTTTGTGACGCTGGATAGCGCTGCGCCCAAGGCCATTGAAGCCAAGGATCGCCAGATCTGCGTCGAAGGTCTGGAACATGGCCGCACCTATAGCGTCACCTTCCGCGCCGGTTTGCCTGCCGCTATTGGCGAGACATTACCAGCACCGGTAACGCTCTCCGTCTATGTGCAGGACCGCGCTCCATCGGTGCGCTTTACCGGCGACAGCTTTGTGCTGCCTGCCAAGGCGCGCCGTGGCATTCCGCTGGTCAGCGTCAATATGAGCGCAGCCAAGGTAAAGCTCTATCGCATCGGCGACCGTTCGCTGGCGCAGCTTTTGTCCGGCTATCAGTTTCTGCGTCAGCTCGACGGCTATGACGTCAGCACAATTTCCGACCAGATGGGCGCACCCGTCTGGGAAGGCCAAATCGACACTGCTGCCGCAGAGCTGAACAAGGAAGTCACCACAAGTTTCCCCATCGATGAAGCACTGCCACAGCGAAAGCCGGGCGTCTATGTGCTGACCGCAGAGCCAATCAAGGCGAGCGGCGAAAGCTATGACACCAAGGCGACCCAATGGTTTGTCGTGTCGGATATCGGACTTTCGACCTATACCGGTCAGGACGGCATCAATGTCTTTGCGCGTTCGCTCGAAACAGCGGAACCGCTTTCCGGCGTCAAGCTGACATTGCTGGCTCGCAACAACGAAGTGTTGGGCGAAGCGACAACCGATAGCGATGGTCGCGCCACCTTTACCGCAGGTCTCACCCGCGGCTCCGACGGCATGGTTCCTGCCGTGCTGATGGCCAATCAAGGTGAAGATGATTTTGTCTTCCTCGATATGGCGCGTGCAGGCTTCGACCTTTCCGATCGCGGCGTCACCGGGCGCGCAGCGCCCAAGGCGCTCGACGTTTATGCCTGGACCGAACGCGGCATCTATCGTGCAGGCGAAGTGGTTCATGCCGCAGCGCTCGCCCGGGATGATGCGTCGCTGGCCGTCGACAACCTGCCGCTGACTTTCATCTTCACACGCCCGGACGGCGTGGAAGATCGTCGCCTCGTATCGGATAGCAGCAAGGCTGGCGGGCATTCCGTCGACCTGACATTGGCCGCCAATGCCATGCGCGGCACTTGGAGCCTGAATATCTATACCGACCCCAAGCAACCGGCGGTCGCCTCGCAGATGTTCCTGGTTGAAGATTTCGTGCCGGACCGCATTGAGTTTGACCTGACATCGGACAAGCCGGAGATCGCCAGCGGCGAAACCGCCAATGTAACCGTCGATGGCCGCTTCCTCTATGGCGCGCCCGCGGCTGGATTGGCGCTGGAAGGTGAAGTCACGCTTTCGACCAAGCGCGACTGGGACCGTTTCAAGGGCTATTATTTCGGGCTGGCCGATGAAGGTCAGGGCGAAGCCACCCGCCTGCCGCTGGATCAGTTGCCCACGGTTGGCGACGATGGCAAGGCGACCTTCCCGGTCGTGATCGATGACCTGCCATCCACCACCCGTCTTATCAACGCAGCTGTCACTGTTCGCATGCGCGAAAGCGGCGGTCGCGCCGTGGAACGCAAGCTTGACCTTGCCGTTCGTCCGCAAGGATCGATGATCGGCATCAGGCCCGATTTCTCCGGTGACGAAGTTCCGCAAGGCGGCACCGCGAAATTCAGTTTCATCGCTTCAGACGCCAAGGGCAACCGCACAAACCTTGACGGTGCCGTCTGGTCGCTGGTGAAGGTCGAGCGCAATTACCAATGGTATCGCAGCGGCAATAGCTGGAACTATGAGCCGGTTACTTTCACCAAGTCGGTTGCAACCGGCAAGATCGACCTCAAGGCCGATGCGGAAGCCAGCATCACCCAGCCGGTCGATTGGGGTCGCTATCGCCTTGAAATCGAGACGGGCGACGCTTCCGGTCCGGCTTCAAGCTACGAATTCGACGCGGGCTGGTATGTGGCCGCGACCTCAACGGAAACGCCGGATGGCCTCGAAATCGCTCTCGATAAGGATCATTATGCAGCCGGTGAAACGGCAAAGCTGAAGATCAGCCCGCGTTTTGCCGGCGAGCTGCTGATCACCATCGGCGCGGAAAAACTGCTGACGACCATCAGCGAGAGTGTATCGGCTGACGGTGTGACCATCGACATTCCAGTCGGCGAAAACTGGGGCGCTGGCGCTTACGTCACCGCAACGCTTTTCCGCCCGGGCAGCGCGCAGGAAAGCCGCATGCCCGCCCGCGCCATCGGCCTCAAATGGCTGAAGGTCGATCCCGCCGACAAACAACTGGCCGTCAAGCTGACGCCGCCGGAGAAAATCACCCCGCGCGGCACGCTCTCGGTTCCCGTTTCGGTGGAAAATGCAGGCGGCGAGCAGGCCTATGTCATGGTTGCCGCCGTCGATGTCGGCATTCTGAACCTGACACGTTATCAGGCCCCGAACCCGGAAAACTGGTTCTTCGGCCAACGCCAGCTCGGCCTTGAACTGCGCGACATGTATGGACGCCTTATCGATGGTTCGCTGGGCACCACCGGCAAGCTTCGCACAGGCGGTGACGGCGGCAACATGGCTGCGGAAGGCAGTCCGCCAACCGAAAAGCTGGTCGCGCTCTTCTCCGGCCCTGTCGAACTCGATAGCGATGGCAAGGCAACCGTTGATTTCGATATTCCGCAGTTCAACGGAACCGCCCGGGTCATGGCCGTGGCATGGACAAGCAAGGCCGTTGGTCACGCATCCAGCGATGTGATCGTGCGCGATCCGGTTGTCATTACAGCTGGCCTGCCGCGCTTCATGGCACCGGGAGATCAGGCGACACTGCGCCTCGATATCGCCAACACGGACGCGCCTGACGGAAATTATCGTCTGAGCGTCGAAACGAGCGACAATCTCGGCACACAGATCGGCTCTTATCCCGACACGCTCGCGCTGGTCGGTGGCAAACGCCAGTCTGTCGCCGTGCCGCTCAGCGCACAGAAGACGGGACAGGGCAATATTACGATCCGGCTCGCCAACGACGCTGGGCTATCCATCGAACAGAACCTGTCATTACCGGTCCGCCCGGTTGATCTGCCCGTGACGACACGTCAAGTGGTCAGTCTCCCCGCCAATGGCGGCAGCCTCAACATCGATGGCGGTCTGCTGTCGGAAAGCCTGCTCGACGGTGCTTTTGTCAGCGTCGGCATCACCCGCAGCGCGGCATTTGATGTGCCGTCACTTTTGATGGCACTCGACCGCTATCCATATGGTTGCGCCGAGCAGACGACGAGCCGCGCCCTGCCTCTGCTTTACTTGAGCGAAATGGCGGCAGGCTCCGAAGCAAGTGCTGGTCTTGGCGATCAGGATGAACTGAAGAAGCGCGTGCAGGACGCAATCTATCGCGTGCTTAGCTATCAGTCCTCGTCCGGCTCGTTCGGCCTGTGGGGACCCGGTTCCGGCGATCTGTGGCTCGACGCCTATGTCACCGACTTCCTCACCCGTGCCCGTGAAAAAGGCTATGTGGTGCCGCAGGAAGCCCTGCTCTCGGCGCTTTCCAATCTGCAAAACGCGCTCGGCTATACGACCGACGCCAAGGATCGTGGCAGCGAAATCGCCTATTCGCTCTATGTGCTGGCGCGCAACAAGAAGGCTTCGGTCGGCGACCTGCGTTATTACGCGGATACGCAGCTCGATAACTTTACAAGCCCGATGGCAATCGCCCAGCTGGCCGCAGGTCTGGCGCTTTACAGCGATCAGCAGCGTTCGGACCGGGTGTTCAACGTTGCGCTCGACCGCGCAAGCACCAACACGGCATACGACTATAATCGCTCCGATTATGGTTCGCGTTTGCGTGATGGTGCGGCCATGCTGGCACTGGCCGCAGAAAGCAAACCTGCACCGAAAGTGCTGCCTTCGCTCGTCACGCTTGTCGGTTATGAACGCGACCGAGCGAAATATCTCAGCACACAGGATCAGGCATGGATGCTGCTCGCAGCCCGTGGTCTCAAGGAGAACAATGCCGGGATCAATCTCGACATCAACGGCACCGCCCATGAGGGCGCTTTCTCCGAACGGGTCAACGGCAATGCGCTTGAAGCTCAGCCGCTTATCGTCACGAACCGGGGCAGCGATGCCGTGGATGCCGTGGTGACAGCCGTTGCGCCGCCTGCACAATCGCTGCCCGCCGGTGGCGAAGGCTTCAACATCGAGCGCGCTTATTACACGCTCGATGGGCAGGAAGCCAATATCACGGGCATCAGCCAGAACGAGCGTTTCGTCGTGGTGCTGAAGATCGACGATCTGCAACAGTGGCAATCGCGCCTGCTGGTCACCGATCTTCTGCCAGCCGGTCTCGAAATCGACAATCCGGGTCTGGTTTCGAGTGCCGATCTCGGCAATTTCCCATGGCTCGAAAGCACCGAGGCAGCGCATCTCGAATTCCGCGATGATCGTTTCGTCGCAGCATTCGACCGTTCGGCAGGCGAGAAAAAACAGATCGTGCTTGCTTATGTGGTGCGTGCGGTGACACCTGGGCTTTACACTCATCCGGCAGCCACTGTCGAAGACATGTATCGTCCGCAATATTCTGCCCGCACTTCGACCGGAATGATGGAGGTTGCTGCGCCGTAACCTTTTCCGGTGAGGCCACGATCAACACATGAAACGGCGATGGAAAATAGCGATTGGCGGTGCCGCACTTCTCGGCATCGCCGCTCTTGCGACGGTCGGCCTTGACTGGCTAGACCGCGCTTTTCCTCCTCCCTTGCCTGAACGTCTGACCATATCCACCGAAGTGATGGATCGCGACGGCGAATTATTGCGCGCCTATGCGACACCAGACGGCTATTGGCGTCTCAACACGCGCATTGAAGATGTCGATCCGAAATTCGTGAAAATGCTGATCGCCTATGAGGATAAGCGTTTCTACGATCACAGCGGTATCGATCTATGGGCCTTGGCGCGTGCAGCGGTGCAGCTTGCCGGTAATCAGCGTATCGTGTCCGGCGGCTCCACCCTCTCCATGCAGCTTGCCCGGCTGATTGAACCACGCGAAAGCCGAAGCTTCGGCTCCAAATTCCGCCAGCTCGCCCGTGCGGTGCAGATTGAGCGCCGTCTGAGCAAGGACCAGATATTGGAGCGCTATCTGACGCTCGCCCCCTATGGCGGCAATCTGGAAGGCGTGCGCTCGGCATCGCTCGCCTATTTCGGCAAGGAGCCGCTGCGGCTCAGCACATCGGAAGCCGCAATGCTGGTCGCCCTGCCGCAATTGCCCGAACGGCGACGCCCGGACCGTGCCTCCAGCACAGCACGCGCAGCGCGAGACCGCGTTTTGACACGGATGGTTCAGGCCGATGTCCTGACCATCGACGAAGCCGAACGCGGCAAGCGCGAGGCCATATCCGCAACCCGTCATGCCTTACCAGCGCTTGCCGCTCACTTTGCTGATCTGGCGCTGAAGAAAGCGCCGACGGAAGCTCGTCACACACTGACGCTGAAGAAATCCGTCCAGCGCGGGCTTGAAGCTTCTGCCCGAGAAGCAGCATCAAAACTGGGACCGAAAGTGTCGGTGGCCATGGTGCTGGCCGATAGCCGCAACGGCAATATTCTCGGCGAAGTGGGATCGGCGAATTATTTCGATGGCAGACGACAGGGCTGGATCGACATGACCCGCGCCGTGCGCTCACCTGGATCGACGCTCAAGCCATTTATCTACGGGCTTGCCTTCGAACAGGGCATGATCGCGCAGGAAACCATCATTGAAGACCGCCCGCAGGACTTTGCCGGTTATCGCCCGCGCAATTTCGACATGAGCTATCAGGGCGATGTCAGCATCCGACAAGCGCTGCAAATGTCGCTGAATGTCCCCACTGTCAGCCTGCTGGACGCCATCGGCCCTGCCCGGCTAACCACCCGATTCCGGCAGGTGGGCATCAATTTGCAACTGCCGAAGAACGAACCGCCCGGTCTCGCCATCGGGCTTGGTGGTGCCGGGATCAGCCTGCGCGATCTGGTGCAGCTTTATACCGGGCTTGCCAATGGTGGACGCGGTGCAGCCCTGCGTGACGGAACAGAAACAGCTGAGCCGACGCAACCGTCCGGCCCCATTCTCACCGAACAGGCGTCATGGCAGATCGGCGATATTCTGGCTGGCGTCGTGCCACCCCAAGGTGCGCCACGCCGTGGCCTCGCCTACAAGACTGGCACATCCTATGGTTATCGCGATGCGTGGTCAGTCGGCTATGACGGGCGTTACGTTCTCGGCGTTTGGGTCGGGCGCGCTGATGGCGGCTCCGTGCCGGGGCTTGCCGGTTATGCATCTGCTGCGCCGATCCTGTTCGATGCATTCGTCAAGTCGGGCGTGGTTTCGGTGCCACTGCCGCGCGCGCCAGCCGGAGCATTCCGAACAGCACGCGCCGATCTGCCGGTAACGCAAACGCGTTTTTCATCCGCCAGCGATTCGCTCCCGGTGTTGAAGGCGTCCACGGAACCCGCGCCGCGCATTATCTTTCCGCCGGATGGCGCACATGTGGATTTGAAGGCGCTAACTGAAACCGCCTCGCCGCTCGTGCTAAAATTGCAGGGTGGCCGCGCACCATTCCGCTGGCTCGCCAACGGCAAGCCCGTGGCAGAACCGGAGCGCCGCCGCACTGCCACATGGCAACCGGACGGCACCGGCTATTCGACCCTGACCGTCATCGACGCCGCAGGCCGTGCGGCAAGCGTCAAGATTTTCGT
>Ga0153948_1000054_pt1 | contig 57296 bp, 50 predicted proteins | sample TSNJ032MetaG_FD_104696 | JGI IMG/M metagenome (GOLD analysis project Ga0153948, IMG submission 104696) | Attine ant fungus gardens microbial communities from New Jersey, USA - TSNJ032 MetaG | ecosystem: Host-associated > Fungi > Mycelium > Unclassified | place: USA: New Jersey, Wharton State... | reverse complement strand
TGAGCAGATGCAGGCGTTTGAGAAGCGTCACGATGCCGTCAATCCGGCTTTGAACGCCATTGGCTCGCGTCTTGAGCAGATGCGTGAAGCCATCGGCACCCTGCCGCAGTCCCACGCTTTCAGCGCGATTGAAGAGCGGATCGGTCGCCTGACTCATTCCATAGAAGACGCGCTGAACCCGCAGAATGCCGCGCCTTTCGAACAGGATATGCTGAACCAGATCGACACCCGACTGGATGAAATCAGCCGTGCGATCATCGCAACCAGCCGCGCACAGCGCCCTGATCAGGAAGATGCGCGCCGTCTGGAGCGCATCGAGAAGCGTCTTGCCGAGCTTGCAGACCAGATCGACGGTTCGGCTTCCCGCCAGAACTCCGACGTCTTGTTCCAGAAGCTGAGCGAGCTTTCGCAGCGTATCGATGTGCTCTCTGGCGGACAGGCGTTGCCAGACCGGATTGCCGAACAGCTCGCGCATCAGATCAGCCTTCTGGCCAATCAGGTTGCCAAGGTTACGGAAAATCTGAGCCAGTCCGATTATCGCAGCGTTGAGGCGCGCCTCGAAGCCATTGGCCAGAAGCTGGAAAATGCCGAACGCCGCAGCCACGAGCCTGACCCTGCCGTTCTCGACACCATTGACCGTCGCTTCGCAGAACTGACGGAACGTCTCGACTCGCAATATGGCAGCCGCTCCATCGACAGCGACGCCATCCATACGCTTGAAGGTCGTCTCGACGATATTTCGCAGCAGATCTCGCTCGGATTGCTGCAAGCGCCGCAATATGAAATGCCGAATCTGGCCGACAGCGAAGCGATCCGCAATCTGGAAGACCAGATTGCCAATATCGCCCACCATCTCGCCCAGCCGGTTGCCGAACTCGCCCAGATCAAGCCGCGCCTCGACTCCATCGAGCGCTCTATTACGACGAACCGCGAAACGGTTCTGGATGCGGCCCGCGAAGCTGCGGAAAGCGCTGTCGCGCGAGTTCTCCAGCACGGCAATCAGGGCGACACGGCCATTGCCCGTCAGCTCGCCGACGATATGAAGTCGCTGGAAATGCTGGCCCGCAACACGGACGAGCGCAACAGCAAGACCTTTGAAGCCGTGCACGACACGCTGGTCAAGATCGTGGATCGCCTATCCCGGCTCGAACAGGACATGGGCAGCCAGAGCGTAAATGCTGATAGCTTCGCCAATCGCAGCCTTGATAAGCGTGAAGACGATGCACGCCCGGCAATGGCTTTGGCCGAAGAACCGGCACCCCGTTTTACCGCTCCGGAAGCAAGCGCTCCGCGCCTCAACACTCCACGCTCGCCAGCGGCGGCGGCTGCTGAGGCTGCCTTCGCAACCATTCAGGGCGAAAGCGCCGTCGTCACCGCGCCGACCGGCGAAGCTTCGGCCAAGTCGTCGCTGTTCGGTGGCCTTGCCAAGGCCATGCGCGGGCGCCGCGCCGAGAAGAACGACGTCAATACCGACAACGACCTCAAGGCCGAGAGCTTCGACAAAACTGACGCCCCGGCTTTCGAAAGCGAAATGGCCGCGGTTGAGCCAATCGTCGAAAACGAACCGGATACCCGATTCGGCGGCGATCACATGCCCGACCTCAACTCCATCATGAAGCGCGTGCGTGAAGAACGTCGCCAGCGCGAAGATGCAGCCGATGCTGCTCTGGCAGCCAACGGCAAGGTTGATTTCATCACCGCCGCTCGCCGCGCCGCACAGCTTGCCGCCGCTGAATCCGAACAGCTCCAGAAGGGTTCCGCAAAGGGCGCAGGCAAGAAGAAGAAATCCGTTGGCGACATTATGCAGCGTCAACGCAAGCCGATCCTGATGGCAATTGGCGCTGTCATGATCGCCATGGCAGGTCTGCAAGTCGGCAGTGCTTTCCTCACCCGCGATGAGCCGACCGATGCGACCGTCGATCTGGCTCCCCTGCCGGAAGCACCTGCCGTCGAAACGCCAGCAGCACCGCAGGCTCCGGTACAGGCTGAAGCACCGGTCCAGACCGAGACACCACAAATTACCGAGCCGCGTCAGGAAAAGGCCGACGCGCCTGCTGCATCGGACCAGTCGCCCACCATTGAAACGGTAATTGCGACCGCGCCGGTCGAAACCTCCACGCCTGAACAGGTCGCTGCACCTTCGGCACCGGCTCAGGTGGCTATCCCGGCCATTCCGGAAGAAGCCGGTCCGGCAGCTTTGCGCGAAGCAGCCGCCAAGGGTGATGCACGCGCCCTGTTCGAAATCGGCAATCGCTATATGGAAGGTCGCGGTGTTACCGCCGACTTTAACAAAGCCGCGCAGTGGTATGACATTTCCGCCGGTCAGGGCTTTGCCCCGGCACAATATCGCCTTGGCAATTTCAATGAAAAAGGCCTCGGCATGCCCCGCGATCTGGACAAGGCCAAGACCTGGTATCAGCTCTCGGCGCAGCAGGGCAATGCAAGCGCGATGCACAATCTCGCCGTTCTGTTTGCAACCGGCGCAAATGGCGCGCCGGACAATACGTCGGCTGCACGCTGGTTTACCGAAGCTGCCGATCTCGGCGTGAAGGACAGCCAGTTCAATCTCGGCATTCTCGCAGCCAAGGGCCTTGGCATTCCGGTTAATCTGGAAGAGAGCTATAAGTGGTTCGCGCTTGCCGCCAATGCTGGCGACAAGGACGCAGCCCAGAAGCGCGACCAGATTGCCGAAGCGCTGAAGCCTGAACAGCTGGAAAAGGCCAAGGCCACCGTCCAGTCGTGGAAGCCAAAGACGCTGAACGAAGCCACCAATTCCATTGACGTGCCGGATGCATGGACGGAAGCCAAGCCAACCACCACCGGCTCGGTCGACATGAAGAAGGCAGTTCGCAACATCCAGCTCATCCTTCAGAAGAATGGCTATGATGTCGGCACCGCCGACGGCGTGATGGGCGGCAAGACCCGCACGGCCATTGCCTCGTTCCAGAAGGCCAATGGTCTGCAGCCGACCGGTAATGTCGATCAGAAGCTGGTTCAGCTGCTGTTGCAGAAGAACACATAAGATTTGTCGCACAGAGTTCAGAAAATGCCGCTAAACGCGGCATACCATTGCAGGAAAGTAACACGTCCGGCGCAAGGTAACCGTAATGACAATCGGCGTTTGACTTAACGGTCCTGGCAGCGCAAGACGGTAGGCGAACAGGCCTCGCGGAATTGCGCGACCGCAGCGGGCCGTAGAGCGTATGCGTCCGTCAGAGCCGGGTTCGGAATTGGGTATTTATCTTCCCATTGCAGAATTATCGGTCAACATGCTGGTTCTGCTCAGCATGGGCGCTGCGGTTGGCTTTCTTTCCGGATTGTTTGGTGTTGGCGGCGGCTTTCTGATCACGCCACTCTTGATCTTCTACAATATTCCACCTGCCATCGCCGTTGCGACTGGCGCCAATCAGGTTATCGCTTCGTCCGTTTCCGGTGCGCTCGTCCACTTCAAACGGCGAACGCTGGATATCAAGCTCGGCCTGTTTCTCGTGGCTGGCGGTATTGTCGGATCGCTGCTTGGTATTTTCGTCTTCTCGTGGCTGCGTGAGCTGGGCCAGCTCGATCTGATTGTTTCGATCCTCTATGTGTTTTTCCTCGGCAGCGTCGGCGGGCTGATGCTGGTGGAAAGCCTGCGCGCTTTGCGGCGGGTCAAGAAGGGCGGCGCGGTACGTCGGCCCGGCCAGCACACATGGATCCACAAGTTGCCATTCAAGATGCGGTTCCGCGCCTCGACCATCTATGTCAGCATCATTCCGGTTCTCGGCATCGGCTTTTTCATAGGCCTGTTGTCGTCGGTGATGGGTGTCGGCGGCGGCTTCATCATGGTGCCAGCGCTGATCTATCTGCTGCATGTGCCCACCAATGTGGTCGTGGGCACCTCACTCTTTCAGATCACATTCGTGACGGCCTTCACAACTGTCATGCAGGCGACGACCAACCAGTCCATCGATATTGTGCTGGCTTTCCTGTTGATGGTGGGCGGCGTTATCGGCGCGCAATATGGTGCGCGTGCCGGGCAAAAGTTGCGCGGCGAGCAGTTGCGGCTCTTGCTTGCCCTGCTGGTGCTGGCCGTTGCACTGCGCCTCGCCTTTGGCCTGTTCGTGCGACCAGACAATCTGTTCTCGATAACGATAGCGGATTTTTGAGATGCGGGCGGCGGCTCTCACTTCGGCAATGGCGTTATCGCTGATCGCGGGTGCGGCTTTTGCGCAGGTCAACGCAAGCGGCGACGGCAACACCGTCCCTCAATTGCAGACCCCTGCGGAAGAAACCATCGATATTGGCCTTTCGACCGAAACCATCGCCATTACCTCCAATTTCGGCGGCACGGATCTGACGATTTTCGGCGCGCTGGACAATGCCGACCCGATGATCCAGCGGCAGGGACGCTACGATATTATCGTGGTTTTGCAGGGGCCGGAGCGCAATCTGGTGGTGCGCAAAAAGGAGCGTTATCTGGGCGTCTGGATCAATGCTGATTCAGAGACTTTTCTCGGCGTTCCGCTATCCTATTCGCTCGCCTCGACGCGCAATCTGCAAGATATTGCGGATGAGAAGATTTACCGCCAGCTTTCGGTCGGCGTCCGCAATTTCTATCTGAACCCGGAAGACCCTTCGAGCCTTTCAGGGAACATTCCGAAATTCGGTACCGAGCTTCGCGAGATGAAAATCCGGCAGGGGCTCTACAGCCAGCGTATTGGCGGTGTGGAATTCGTGTCTCGCACCTTGTTTCGCGCAACGCTCAACCTGCCCGCCAATGTTCCGGTTGGGCGACACAAAGCGCGCGCGCTCCTGTTTCGCAACGGTGTGTTTCTGCGGGAAGCCAATGCCGGTCTCGAAATCGTCAAGGCCGGTCTGGAGCAGAGCGTCTATAACGCCGCCCACCAATATAGCCTGCTCTATGGTTTGTTCGCGGTTTTCCTTGCGGTCTTCACAGGCTGGTTCGGACGTATCCTGTTCCGGAAAGACTAGAGCATTTCCAGCAAAAGTGCGAAGCGCCTACGCGGGGAAACCAGTTCACTGGACTGATTTCTGATCCCGCTTCGATGCGTCGGATAATGCGTACTTACAAAAGCTCACCCGCCGTGCAGCGCACCACGGGCAATCGGATAGACCTTGCCTTGCCCCAGCATATAGGCGCGCAGTGTTTCATCCACGAAAAGGCCGCGAAAGGCGCGGTCCAGAACATTAAGCGCGCCAGTATAGGCGCCAAAGGCGGGCATGATCAGCCTTTCGCCATCGCTGACGAAACAAGCGCGGCGCACCGAGCGCCCGCGCCGCACGATGCGCGCCGCCGGATGCAGATGGCCCGCAATCTCGCCCTGCCCAAGCTTGCGTGAAGGCTCGTGCCGAAACACCAGCGGTCCGACCGCCAGTTCCTCCACACAATCGCCCGGAACATCTACCGGGCGTTCGGGATCGTGATTTCCGGTGATCCAGAACCAGTCGCGATGTTCCATCAGCGATCTTAGTCGGATGGCGTAGAGCGACGGCAGACGTTCGCTGGCTTTCGGATCATGAAAACTGTCGCCGAGGCTGATGATCGTTTTTGGCTGGTAACGGGCAACCGTCACAGCCAGCATGTCGAGCGTTGCCGCCGTGTCGTAAGGCGGAATGAGTTGCCCGCGCCGCGCGAAGGATGAACCCTTTTCCATATGCAGATCAGACACGACCAGCATATTCAGATCCGGCAGGAAAAGCGCACCTGACGGATCGCAAACGGCAGCAATGCCGCGCACGTCCATATGCGCGAGACTATAGGCCTCGCCATTGCTCCAGACAGCCGTCCTCATTCCATCGCCTCGCGGATGAGATCGTCGGCCGTTTCCTCGAGCAGCATTTCATCGCCCTCGCCTGCCACACGCTCGCGCCCGATTTCCAGCATCACCGGCAGGGCCAGTGGCGAAATACGCTCAAGCGGCTTGTGCAAGAGATGTCCTTTCACGCGCGCCAGCATGTCGCCGAGGCGCTTGATATCGAGAAGTCCTGTCGCGGCATCCGCCCGCGTTGCCTGCAACAAGATATGGTCCGGTTCATGACCGCGCAGGACGTCATAGATCAGATCGGTGGAGATGGTCACCTGCCGCCCGGTCTTTTCCAATCCCGGATGACGCCGCTCGATCAAGCCGGAAATCACGGCGCAATTACGGAAAGTGCGCTTTAAAAGATAGCTTTCGTCGAGCCACGCTTCGAGATCGTCGCCCAGCATGTCCTCATCGAACAGACGTGTGAGATTAAGCGAGCCGGAGCGGATCATCGCGCCCATATCCTTCAGCCCCCACAGGCCAAGCGAATAATCGGTGGCGACAAAGCCCAACGGATGTGCGCCCATACGCTCCAGACGGCGCGTCAGCAACATGCCAAGCGTCTGATGAGCAAGCCTGCCCTCAAACGGATAGGCCACCACGTAGAACCGTCCGCCACGCGGAAAAGTCTCGATCAGCAATTCATCCGTACGCGGCAGCACGGATTTGAATTCCTGCACCTCCAGCCACTCGCGCACCTGCTCGGGCAAAAACTGCCAGCGTGTGCGGTCAGCCAGCATGGCGCGCACCTGAGAGGCGAGATAAGTCGAAAGCGGGAACTTACCGCCCGCATAGACAGGTATCTTCGCGTCCTGTCCGGCGGCGTTGGTCGTAATGCATTCGTTTTCGCGAATGCCTTCGAAGCGCAACACCTTTCCGGCGAAAAGGAAAGTATCGCCGGGTGTCATCGTCTCCAGAAAATACTCTTCGATCCGGCCCAGAACCCGGCCACCATAGGCGCTGGCCCTTTTGCCGCCGCGTGTGAGCCTGACGTTCAGCTCCGGCGCTTCAACAATCGTGCCGATGTTCAGGCGATATTGCTGCGCGATCCGCGGATTGGACACCCGCCACGTCCCATCCACCGTCTTGCGGATCTTGGCAAAGCGTTCATAGGTTTTCAGCGCATAACCACCCGTTGCGACAAAATCCAGAATGCGATCAAAGCTTTGGCGCGAAAGGTTCATGTAGGGTGCAGCACTGCGCACTTCCGCAAAAAGCTGGTCGGCATTGAACGGCTCAGCACAGGCCATGCCCAGTACGTGTTGCGCCAGAACATCAAGCGCACCGTCGATCAGCGGCGGCGTATCCTGCGCGCCCAGATAATTGGCGTCGAGTGCGGCACGACACTCCATCACCTCGAAGCGGTTGGCGGGCACGAGAATGGCGCGGCTCGGTTCATCCATCCGGTGATTGGCGCGACCGATACGCTGCGCCAGGCGACTCGCCCCCTTGGGCGCGCCGACATGGATAACCAGATCGACATCGCCCCAGTCGATGCCCAGATCAAGCGTGGAGGTCGCAACAACCGCCCGCAACGTATTGGCGGCCATGGCCTGCTCGACCTTGCGTCGCTGGCTGGCATCAAGCGAGCCGTGATGCAAGGCAATCGGCAGCGTATCTTCATTGATGCGCCACAGCTCCTGAAATAGCATTTCCGCCTGACTGCGCGTATTGACGAAAAGCAGCGTGGTCCGATGTGCCCGGATCGCCTCATAGACATCGGCAATGGCATAGCGCGCGGAATGTCCGGCCCAGGGCACCCGCTCCTCGGAATCGAGAATGGATATTTCCGGCTTCGCGCCACCATCCACCGTCACCAGACCGGCTTTGGGACCAGTGCCGTCCTGTTCCACGAGCCAGCGACGCAATTGGTCCGGCTCAGCCACAGTCGCGGACAGGCCGATGGTCTGCAATTGCGGTTGCAGACGGCGCAGTCGTGCCAGCCCCAAAGCCAGCAAATGGCCGCGCTTGGAAATCACCAGCGAATGCAACTCGTCCAGCACCACATAGCGCAGCCCCTTGAAGAACTGATCCGCCCCCTTGGACGCAATCAGCAAGGCAAGCTGTTCCGGTGTCGTCAGCAGAATATCGGGCGGCGCGAGTTTCTGTCGCTGGCGCTTATGCGCAGGCGTATCGCCAGTGCGGGTCTCGATGGTGATATCAAGCCCCATTTCCTCGACCGGCACTGTCAGGTTGCGATGGATATCGACAGCGAGCGCCTTCAGCGGCGAGATATAAAGCGTATGAACGCCGCGCTTTGCCATGCCCGGCTTTTTACGACCATTTCGTTCCAGATCCACCAACGCGGGCAAGAACCCGGCAAGCGTCTTGCCCGCACCGGTTGGAGCGATCAGCAAGGTTGATTGCCCCTCTTCGGCACGCGCCAGCAATTCCATCTGATGGGCGCGCGGCGACCAGCCCTTGGAACCGAACCATTCGACAAAACGGTCCGGCAGGGCAAAAGCGGAAGATGCGGCGGCGGGTTTCAAATTCATTGTCACGCCCCCAATCTAATAGCCGCGCAGCACCACGCCAAGATGTTTGTTCACTTTTGTTCTCATTTTGTCAGCAATGACGCCGCGCTTCTCTTTTCAGCACGAAGCTGCTGACCTATCTTGGCTTTATGCGCTTCAACCAGCTCTTATGTTCTTCTCCGAAAGGTCTTTATTGCCCGCCCGGCGATTTTTATATCGATCCGGTGCGTCCGGTGGAGCGCGCGCTGATCACCCACGGCCACTCAGACCATGCCCGCGCAGGACACACCCATGTTCTGGCCACACAGGAAACGCTCGACATCATGCGGCTTCGCTATGGCGAGGGTTTTGCCGAGACCATGCAGGCAATGGCGCTGGGTGAAGCGCTGACGATAAATGGCGTTCGCGTCAGTTTTCACGGCGCTGGCCATGTGCTCGGTTCGGCACAGATCGCCGTTGAGAAAGATGCGACGCGGATCGTTGCATCGGGCGACTACAAGCGCGCTGCCGATCCGACATGCGTGCCATTCGAGCCCGTTAAATGCGATGTCTTCATCACTGAAGCGACATTCGCGCTGCCGGTGTTCCGCCACCCAGACGCATCGCATGAAATCGCAAAGCTTCTGAAATCACTCACCCTCTTTCCCGAGCGCGCGCATCTTGTCGGCGCTTACTCGCTCGGCAAAGCGCAACGCGTGATCAAGCTCATTCGCAATGCAGGCTATAGCGAGCCGATCTACATTCACGGCGCTCTCGAGACATTGTGCGACTATTACCAGATGTGCGGTATCGATCTCGGCCGGCTTGAACCCGCAACATTGGAGCGCGGCGAGAAACAGCCTGATTTTGCGGGCAACATTATTGTCGGCCCGCCAACCGCCTTTTCCGATCGCTGGGCGCGGCGGTTTCCCGATCCGGTTCCGGCTTTTGCCTCCGGCTGGATGCGCATCCGCCAACGCGCCAAGCAACAGGGTATCGAACTGCCACTGATCATCTCCGATCATTGTGACTGGGACGAACTGACGGAGACGATTGCAGAGATCGCACCGGCAGAAGTCTGGGTCACCCATGGGCGGGAGGAGGCTCTGGTTCGCTGGTGCGAATTGCAGAACATCCCGGCAAAGCCACTGCATCTTATCGGTTATGAAGATGAGGGCGATTGATGCGTGCCTTCGCCGAACTTCTCGACCGTCTGGTTCTGACACCGCAGCGTAACGGCAAGCTGCGCCTGCTTGTTGATTATTTTCGCACCACGCCCAATCCCGACCGTGGACTGGCGCTGGCCGCCATCACGCGCGATCTGGAACTGCAAAGCGTGAAACCCGCCATGCTGCGCGCCCTGATCGCCGAGCGGACGGACCCGACGCTTTTCGCCTATTCCTATGATTATGTCGGCGATCTGGCCGAAACCATTTCGCTGATCTGGCCCGGCCCCAGCGAGACCTCGCCGGGCACCAATCTGTCGCTCGGCGTGGTGGTGCATGAATTGCAACATGCCTCGCGCCGCGAAGGTCCGATGCTGGTATCAGGCTGGCTTGATCTTCTCGGCATATCGGAACGTTATGCCCTGCTGAAACTTGTAACCGGTGGCCTGCGCATCGGGGTTTCAGCACGCCTTGCAAAACAAGCGCTCGCCGATTTCGGCGGCGTGGACGTGACGGAGATCGAAGAACTTTGGCATGGCCAGTCACCGCCCTATACGGCTCTCTTCGCCTGGCTGGAAGGCCTTACTCCTAAACCTGCCGCGACAGCCGATGCGCCATTCCGCCCCGTAATGCTGGCCACTGCACTGGATGAAGCGGAGCTACCTTCGCTCGACCCCACCGCATTCAGCGCGGAATGGAAATGGGACGGCATCCGTGTGCAAGCCGTTTCGGAAAACGGAACCCGCAAGCTCTACTCACGTACAGGCGATGATATTTCCGGCACTTTCCCAGACGTTCTGGAGGCAATGGACTTTGAAGGTGCCATCGACGGTGAACTTCTCGTCGGTCATCACGGTGAAACAGGCATCGAGACTGCCACTTTCTCAGACCTGCAACAGCGATTGAACCGCAAGACCGTCAGCGCCAAACAGTTGCGCGACTATCCCGCCTTCATCCGCGCTTATGATCTTCTGCAAGACGGCAACCAGCAATCCGGCGAGGATTTACGCGCCCTGCCCTTTGCCGAGCGCCGCCGGCGGCTTGAGGCCTTCGTCAGCCAACTCAACCCGCGTCGGTTCGATCTGTCGCCCGTGCTGCCTTTCACCGATTTCAGCGAACTGGCCGCCTTGCGCGTCAACCCTCCCCACCCGGTCATCGAAGGCGTGATGCTGAAGCGGCATGATAGCGCCTATCTTCCCGGACGCCCCAAGGGACCGTGGTTCAAGTGGAAGCGCGATCCTTTCACCGTCGATGCGGTGGTCGTCTATGCGCAGCGTGGCCATGGCAAGCGGTCGAGCTATTATTCCGACTTCACATTCGCAGTCTGGACGGGACCGGAGGATGAGCCGGTTCTGGTGCCAGTCGGTAAGGCCTATTTCGGCTTCACCGACGAAGAGCTGAAGCTGCTGGATAAATTTGTCCGCGAAAACACTATCGAGCGCTTCGGCCCGGTGCGTTCGGTCCGCGCAGAACCCGATCACGGGCTGGTCGTGGAAGTGGCTTTCGAAGGATTGAACCGGTCAACCCGTCATAAATCCGGTGTCGCCATGCGTTTTCCGCGCTTCTCGCGCCTGCGCTGGGACAAGCCCCCGCGTGAAGCGGACCGGCTCGAAACGCTGGAAAAGCTGCTGAGCTAACGCAACTCGAAGAGAGAAGAAAAGCCAGCAGCCTTTTGTTTTACCGCGATTATTGTGCGTTTGCCGAAACGCGAATCTCGTAAATATCAACCGGCTTTCCCGATCCCGTCAGATCGGAATTGATTGTGATGACGCCTGCGCGCCCCGCCTTCTTGCCGCCTGCGAAATTCAAATCGAACAGAAAGTCGTTGCGGGACTCACCCACGTCATAGCGTCGGCGTCCACAATCGCCAAAACCTGCAAAATCGCAGCTGACCGACATCTGGGTTATCTTGCCGCCATCGGCTTTGGCAATAATGTTGAACGTGGCCGTCTTGCCAGAAAGTTGGTCAAGAATACCCTCGCCGACATCAAAGGTAACCGTGTCGCCTTCACCTGAGGATTTCACGCGCGCAAAGCTGGTTGGGCCATCGCGCACGATTTCTGCCGTGGCGCGGCCCTGCACCGACATGCGCGTCGCCTCAGACGGCTGGAAGATGGTGATCCACTTGGCTCCGCCCGGTTCTTCACCATCCTTCAGTGGCGCTCCGCCTCCCTCACCAAGCAAGGGGCTGTTGGACGGGCCACGGCTCAGATCCGTGAAGCTGCTATAGAGCGAATAGCCAATCATGACGGCGACAAATAGCACCAGCGCCGGAATACCATAGCTGTAGAATGGCGAATGGCGCTTCTTCTTACCGCGCTTATCCTTCCGCGATACGCCGCCTTCATAGCCGAGGTCAGCACTGCCGCTTTTTTTCTTCGCGGAGCGTGACCGGATATCGCCCGTATCAAGAGCCGGAGCGCTGCCTGCAGCTGCGGTCCCGCCAAGGACAGGATCATTGCGATGCGGTGCATCAAGCGACGGTTCTGCATTGTCTTCGCTCTGGCGCGGCGCGGAGAACTCCTGCTCGATGTCGGAGATGGCATCCTTCAGCTTCTGACGGCGCTGTTCTTTTTGGGTATCGTTCAGCGCGGTGTTGGCCGCGAGCGCGCGTTCATGGGCACCCCATGCAGATTCGTAAATACGCTGACGGGTCGCCGGATTATAGGCATCTGCTTTGGCAAATGCGTTTCTGATGGCGCGTTCTATACTATCCAAAGGCCGCTCGTCCCCGTGTTCGCGTTTCCCGCCTTATGCGCATTCCAAAAGATCCAAACCAACTTTCAGAAAGCGGCTTTTCACAAGCCTCAGCGAATTTAACGTCTGAATCAAGGCATTTAGCCGTTCAATACCCGATTTGGCTACCGGATAAGACCCACCCTGCCGTCAAATATCTACTTTCAACGCCATTTTCCCCGAACCTTTTGTTCGCTGGCTGCACTCTAGCCGATTGAATTTCATGCTGGAATCCCTTCTTTTGCCAGAACCGAAACTGGCCCAAAGCACGGCAAATCGGACTATTTTATCGTTTTAACGGCAGTTTCTTGAACACAACATGCGACTGTTTCGCCGTCCGCATCAGACCTTGCAAAATGGAATCAGACCGAAAACTGGATTTGCAGCGAAAGAATCATCCGCAAACGCATCAATGATGTTTGCAACACTGCCGTAGACTGACTTCTCTGCCCGGACGGTTTGCATTGATATCGGAGACGCTTTCGCTTGGCTCTTCAGGCGAATCTCTCTTAATCTTTCGTATTGCCGTTCCATGCAGGCGTGATACAGATATTACGTTTACGGAAACGTCAATTTTTGAGGAGAATGATATGGCCTTGCCGGATAGTTTGAAGAACAGATTGCGCATTCCTGTTGTCGGCGCGCCCCTATTCATCATTTCACATCCGGCACTTGTGATGGCCCAGTGTAAAGCTGGCATCGTTGGATCCTTCCCTGCCCTCAATGCGCGCCCGGAGGCGCAGCTGGATGAGTGGCTGGCTGAAATCACTGAGGGTCTCGCCGCTCACGACAAGGCCAACCCGGACCGCCCGGCAGCACCTTTCGCAGTCAATCAGATCGTCCACCGTTCCAACAAGCGGCTGGAACATGATCTCGGCCTTTGCGTGAAATACAAAGTGCCGATTGTCATTTCCTCGCTTGGTGCGGTGCCAGAGGTGAATGCCGCGATCCATTCCTATGGCGGCATTGTACTGCATGATGTCATCAACAATCGCCACGCCAATTCCGCAATTCGCAAAGGCGCGGACGGCCTGATCGCCGTAGCTGCCGGTGCAGGCGGCCACGCGGGACCACTATCGCCCTTCGCGCTGGTGCAGGAAATCCGGGCATGGTTTGACGGGCCGCTGCTTCTTTCTGGCGCCATCGCCAATGGCCGTTCTATTCTTGCGGCACAGGCCATGGGCGCTGACCTCGCCTATATCGGCTCGCCGTTCATCGCGACGACAGAAGCGCGCGCGGTCGACGCCTACAAGCAAATGATCGTCGATTCGACTGCGGCCGATATCGTCTATTCGAACTATTTTACCGGCATTGCAGGCAATTACCTCAAGCCTTCCATCACCCAGTCTGGCCTGGACCCGGACAATCTGCCTGAGGCCGATCCGTCTAAAATGGATTTTGATCAGGCTCAGAAGGAAGGCGCGAAGGCCTGGAAGGATATCTGGGGCTGCGGACAGGGCATCGGCGCAATTCATGAGGTAGCACCGGCGGGAGTACTGATCGACCGTCTTGAACGTGAATATAAGGAAGCGCGGAGCCGGATCTGCGCAGGCGCTTAAGACGCATTGGGAGCGAGTTTCGAACAGGGTCTCTCCGATGGAAGGCCCTGTTTTCACAAGGCGTGGAACAATCTGACGCTTTGTTCGATTTCTGCCTTGCTTTCCGTTCTGCTTTTGGTTATCAGCGCACCGTCCGGACGGAAACGAATGGAATCTCCTTCGGGAGTTGGAACGAAGGTTCCCGGGCCGCTTTAGCTCAGTTGGTAGAGCACATCATTCGTAATGATGGGGTCGCGTGTTCGAGTCACGCAAGCGGCACCATATTTCGCTAGAAATATGTTATTTTTCAAAAACTTCCCTGATATTATAGTCTCCATATCTACCATACCCGTGGTACTTGCCATATGATCTTGCCAGTTACACCTACATGAGCCTTTCCGCTCGCACTCGCATTGCTGGCTCAAGTTCGAGTGAATGGCGCGCGATCTTGTCGAAACAGACGGACGTTGTCTCATTGATGGCGCGCAGGTCCCCATCAAGCGAACCAGCCATCATCTGGCGAAACGTGATTGATGAACGCCCCACGTTCAGCACCTGAGAGCGGATCGTCATCAAGTCCCCGGCGGGCACTTCCTTTTTATATTCCATTGTCGAGCGCACATCCGCCCAACCGAAACCCTCATCCGGGATTTTCCCGGCTATGTGTCCCAGTAGCTGAAAGCTCGCATCGTCGAACATCCCGGCATAATACCGGACATTCATATGTCCCATGACGTCGCACATCCACGGATGTACAACCCCGATAAAAGACACAAGGCCGCTCATCGCGCCACCGACTGATAGCCGCCTAGGAAAGCGGTGAGATTGTCACCCAGCGCATCGCAAAGATAACCACCTTCTTGAACGATGACAGTTGGCAACCGAAGCTTTGCAATTGCTTCGGCAATGCGTCCGAAACCGCCAGTGGTAACCGACAATCCGCCGAATGGATCACCCTCGAAGGGGTCAAGACCAAGTGCTACCACCAGCGCATCTGGCGCGAAGGCTTCGATACGACGGAAAGCCGTATCGAGCGACGCGAGGAACTCGTCATCGCCAGATTTGCGCGGCAGAGGCAGATTGAGATTGTAGCCGAGCCCAGCGCCTTCACCGCGTTCATCGGCATGGCCCCAGAAGAATGGATAGAAGCGCAGCGGATCGGCGTGGATCGAGACTGTCAGCACATCGGGACGCGCATAGAAAATGCCTTGCGTGCCGTTGCCGTGATGCAGATCGACATCGAGGATTGCGACGCGTTCAGTCTTCGAGCGTAGATGCTGGGCCGCAACCGCCGAATTATTGACGAAACAAAAGCCGCCAGCAACATCGGCAAAGGCATGGTGCCCCGGGGGACGGCAGAGCGCATAGGCCGCCACCTCGCCCGCAAGCACCGCATCGGCGGCGTCAACCGCGCTCCAGGCACTCCAGCACACACTTTCCCATGTGTGTTCGGCTATCGGGCAGGCCGTATCGGCCATGTGATAGCCGACCTGCCCGACGGCGGATGCCGGATAGCGACCGTCGCGCGCCAGCGGATGAATGTTCGGAATGACCTCTTCCGAAGCCTCCTCAATACGCCGCCAACGCGGATAGATGTGCTGTAAGAACTCCAGATATTCCGGCGTATGAACGGCAGCAATCGGGCCAAGACCGTGATTGTGCGGGCGGATAATCTCGCAGCCCGCAGCCTTCGCGCCGGAGAGCAGGCGCTCGACGCGCTCCGGTTGCTCGGGGTTTGGCTTCGGTGCGCCGCTGGAAAGAAAGGCTTTCGGGTCGTGACGCTTTTGCTCGACAGCGTAGAAGGCTTTCATGACTGCTCCCTAATTTGCATTGATACGCGCCAGACGGGCAAAATCCTCGCCATAAGCACCATGATCGAGGTCGGCTTCGATCCAGCCAATACCCAGCCGTTGGTAAAATCCTTGCGCGGCAACATTGTCCCGATCCACGGCCAACCGCAGATAGACGCCGCCGCGTGCTGTCGACCATGATGCAACATGGCGAAGCAAAATCTCGCCTACCCGCCGACCGCGAAACCCTTCATCGACATAGAGGTCCTGCACAAAGACACCGGGTTTTCCGAGCCATGTCGAGAAAATCGGGAAGAACAGCGCCAGTCCTGCAAATATCTCGTCAACCTCAGCGATCAGGCTGGTAAAAGCCGCGTTGGGACCAAAGCCGTGGCGGCGAAAGTCTTCTACCGTACTGGAGACTTTGTCTGCGGCACCCAGCCCCGCGCCCATCGCGCGGATCGCCTCGTGAATCTGTTCCGCATCGGCAGGTTCGGCGAGCCGGACCACAACGCCCGCTTTGCTATCCAACACAATCTTTGGCATCAGAACGCCACCCTGTCTCCACCCTTAAGGCCCAGATAGTCGCGCGCCTCGTCGGGTGTGGCAACTTCCAGCGACAAGCCGTCAAGGATGCTACGAATGCGCCGCACCTGATCGGCATTGCTCTTGGCCAGTTTTCCCCGCCCGTCATAGAGGCTGTCTTCCAGACCGACACGCACATTGCCGCCCATGGCCGCCGCCATTGTGATCATCGGAATCTGGTGTCGCCCTGCCGCCAGAACCGAGAAGGAATAGTCGTCACCGAACAGCTTGTCTGCAATGCGCTTCATATGCATGAGGTTGTCCGGGTCTGCACCGATGCCGCCCAGAATACCGAAGACGAACTGGATGAACAGATGACCAGTCACCAGTCCACGATCACGGAAATGGGCCAGTGAATACAGATGCCCCACATCATAGCATTCGAACTCGAAGCGCGTACCGCAGCCCTGACCGAGACTGGTCAGAATGCCTTCCATATCCGCGAAGGTGTTCTTGAAGATCGAATGACGCGTTGCCTCCAACAGTTCCGGTTCCCACGCGTGCTTCCACTCGCGTGGCTTGTCGAGGGCTGGAAACAGCGCGAAATTCATCGAGCCCATATTGAGGGAGCACATTTCCGGTTGCGCTTTGAGCGGCGCAGCCAGCCGGTCATCCAGTGTCATCAATGACGAGCCGCCAGTGGAAATATTCACCACCGCCGCAGTCGATTGCTTGATGCGGGGCAGGAACTGCATGAACAGGTCCGGATTGGCGGACGGTCTGCCGTCGCGCGGATCACGGGCATGAAGATGCAGGATCGAAGCGCCCGCTTCCGCCGCCGCAATGGCCTCACTGGCGATCTCCTCCGGCGTAACCGGCAGATGCGGCGACATGGTTGGAGTGTGCACGGAGCCCGTCACTGCGCAGGTGATGATCACCTTGCGCTGTGTTTTCTTCTTCTCTGTCATGATCCGGTTTCCTTATGCGTTCACGGGCAGCTTGAGTTCACGCGCCAGAACCTCCAGCGTATCGCCGAGGATCGCGGTGATCTCGCCGACCTGTTCTCGACTTATGATCATCGGAGGACAGATGAGGAAGTGATCGCCTTCAACACCGCCCCGTGTGCGGCGCGAATAGATGATCAGACCGCGCTCATAGGCAAGATCGACCATGCGCTGATGGGCGTTCAGCTCCTTCGGCAACGGCTTCATGGTTTCAGGATCGGACACGAATTCGGCGGCCAGCAACAACCCCTTGCCACGCACATCACCGATGAACGGGAAGCGCTTCGCCAGTCCTTCCAGCTCGCCCTTCAGCGCTTCGCCCATATGGGCGGCATTGCCGACCAGATCGAGACGATCAATCTCCTGAAGCACCGCCTTGCCAGCCGCGCACGCCAGCGGATTGCCCGCATAAGTGAAGCCGTGCAGGAAGCCGCCAGCATCAAGAACCGGCTGCACGATGCGTCCGGGCGCAGCCATTGCGCCAAGCGGGCAATAACCGGAGGCGAAACCCTTCGAAAGCGCGATGAGATCGGGCTTGCAGTTCCAGTGGTCGCCGCCAAGAAACTTGCCGGTGCGTCCTGCGCCGCTCATTACCTCGTCGTGGATGAGCAGGATGCCATAACGGTCGCAGATTTCGCGGATACGCGGATAATAGCTGTCGGGCGCGACCAGCGCGCCGGTCGACGCTCCACCGATCGGCTCCATGATGAAGGCGAGTACGCTTTCGGGCCCCTCTTCCTGAATCTTCTCCTCCAGCATGTCGGCATATTTCTGGCCGCGCTGTTCCATCATGAGATTGTCGCGGTCGAGATAGGCAGTCGGTGCAGGGACTTTCGGCATTTCGCGCATGATGGGTGCGAAAGGCTCGCTCAAAGCCGCATAGCCGGTGACAGCCAGCGCCCCAAGCGTACCGCCATGGTAAGACGGAAACCGCGAAATCACTTTCCAGCGTGTGGCCTGCCCGGTCGCAACCGCCCATTGGCGGGCAAGCTTGATGCAGGATTCCACTGCTTCCGAACCACCGGAGACGAAGAAAATCTTGTCCAGACCTTCCGGCATACGTTCGGCGGCCATGCGCGCCAGATCCTCCGCCGGCTCGTTTTCGAAATGAAGCCGATAAGCGAAGGTGACGCGATCCATCTGCTCTTTCATGGCGTCGAGCACGTTGCGATTGCCGTGGCCGATATTGACCACCATCGCGCCGCTAGAGCCGTCGATGACCCGGCGTCCGTCCTGATCCCAGATGTAGATACCTTCGGCACGATCCACCAGCGGCCTGCGCAGGCGCGACTGGTAGAAAAGATGCGATGCCGGGCGTTCGTTCTGTGCTTTTGTGTTGAGCATGGCGTTACTCTGTCAGCGCTTGAGATATTGGTTGAGAACATTGGCGGTCACACGCTCGACCATGCGGTCCCCACGTTTGAGAGCCGCGACCCACTCGCAGCTTCCGGCGTGGAAAACCTCGCCCTTGCCGCGCGGAAAATTGACGATCATGCCGCAGCCGCGCTTGATGCGTTCGACGGCTGCATCGCCATTGTCGCCGATCAGCGTATCGGCCACGAATTTGGCATCGGCATCGGAGAGGAACTGGTCGTCGGCTGGAATATCCGCGCTCTCTTCCTTGAGAGACGACATGCCGAGAGCCAAAATCTGCAATCCATCAGGTGCGCCGCTGCCCTCCTCCGGTTCCGGCATCCCGCCCCGGATCACATAGTCGAGCCCGTCGACCTCATAGCCAAAGGCGTGACCGTCAGCGCCCAGGAGATCACCGTAATAGATGCCGGTTCCCGCAAAGGCCCAATGTTCCGGGCGATAGACCGGAAAACCGCGCACGCCACGCGGGGCGCAACCACCCCAGCCGACATAAAGCCCCCGCAGCGCATTGAGACCGAAGGTTTCGGCAGCAGGCCGTCCGGCTTCCGTCGCTTCCCAGCAACCGCTGGTGCGCCGTGGATCAGCGGAGCGATAGACCGGGTCTTCAGCGCGGGCGCGATATTTGTAGCAAGTCTGGCGCTTGCCATCATCCTCAAGCCGCGTCTGCCACATGAAGTTGCCCGCAAAACGGGCCGCACGACCGCCGCCATCGACATAATGATCGATGGCATCGCGCATTTCCCATGTCCAGTATTCGTCGTGACCAACAAAGGCCACACAGTCATACCCGTCGAGGATTTCCGGCGAGAAATGCAGCTCATGCTGGCTGGCGAGATCAATCGCAAAGCCTTCCCGTTCAGCCCAGCGGAAGAACAGGCTGTCATAGCTCGCCCAGCCGGATGAGGCATATTTCTTGGAATAGCCATTGGCAAAGGCCCATTCCATATGCGGATAGCGTGGAGGGGCGGCAGGCGGCGTCACAAACTCCAGCGGCACGCGAGGCGCATCGGAGGGCAGCAGCGCAAAGCCGCGGCAGAACGGACGCTCGATGCTTACCGTCGTCGCATATTGATCCCCATTCGGCCCGGTAATGCCCTGATAATGGTTGGAACCGCCCCAGGTATTATAGGCCGTCCACGTGCCAGTCGCGGCAACCTGCAGGATACGACCCGGCTTACGGCCTGCCACAGGACGCAGGATGAAAAGATGGTGGCAATGGATCAACTGACCGTCATTGCCTTCGGCTTTCAGCGTGATGCGATAAGCACCGGAAGGCCAGTTCTCATCCGTCTTGAACGAAAATGTCGTCTCCCAGCCGCAGCCCACAACAGAACATTGCGCTGGCGTTTCCTGCCATTTGCAGTCTATCCTGCGCTTTGAGAATACGGGCTTTTCAACCGCCCCATCCCGCACGATTTCGATATCGAAGCGCGACGCGGTCGCACTCACCTGCAAATGAACCGTTGCGCCCGGCAGATAAGAATAGGCATCGGTGTAGCACCAGATTTCACCACGCGGCCCGTCCATGCCGGGATATTCATAATAATGGCCAAGCACGGCTTCGCGTCGCTGCGCCGGGCTCAGCCCGAAATCGGGAAAATCCCCAAAATCGGCAAACCCATTGCCGTTTCTCTCGTTCATGCCATCACCTCACGCAGCCAGATATTTCTTGAGGAAGGAGCGGGTACGCTCCTGCACCGGATTGCTCAAAATCTGATCCGGCGGCCCCTCTTCCACCACCACACCGCCATCCATGAACAGGATGCGATCTGCCACTTCGCCCGCAAATCGCATCTCATGCGTGACGATCAGCATCGTCATATGTTCAGCGGCGAGCTGCTTCATGACGGCATTGACCTCGTCCACCAGTTCGGGATCGAGCGCCGAAGTCGCTTCATCGAACAGCATCACTTTCGGCTGCATGGCGAGCGCACGGGCAATGGCCACACGCTGCTTCTGACCGCCGGACAACCGCGAGGGATAGACGTCGATCTTGTCGGCAAGCCCGACCTTCTTCAAAAGCTCCAGCGCCAGTGTACGAGCAGCGTCCTTCGTCATGCCCTTGAGTTTGATGGGGCCGAGCGTGATGTTTTCCAGCACTGTCAGATGCGGAAACAGGTTGAAGTGCTGAAACACCATGCCCATCTGCTGGCGCACGGCATTGATGTGCTTCTCGAAAGCCTGCCCGGTGAGAGGCTGGTTGACCTGCATGCCATCAAGCCAGACTTCACCGCCATTCAGCGTTTCAAGATGATTGATCGAGCGCAGAAGCGTGCTCTTGCCGGAACCGCTGGGGCCAATGATGGCGACAATCTGGCCACGCGCCACGGACAGGTCGATACCTTTCAGCACTTCCAGCTCGCCATAGGCTTTGCGGGCGCCCTTCACTTCGACCATCGGCTTTGCAGTTTTGGGGCTGCTCATCGCGTGACCTCCACTTTTCTTTCAATGCGCCGCAGGCTGGCTTCCAGAACCAGATTGACCACGTAGTAGATGGCGGCGATGGTGATGTAGAATTCGAACGGGCTGAAGGTTTCGCTGATGGCAAGCTGCGCGCTGTGCACCAGTTCCGCAATGCCAATGATCGAAACCAGCGACGTATCCTTCAGAAGAACGATCATATTGTTGCCGATGGGCGGGATCGTATTGCGCACCGCCTGCGGGATGACGATGTAGCGCAAAGCCTGACCATGGCTGAAGCCGATGGAACGCGCGCCTTCCATCTGACCCGGATCGACCGCCACGATACCCGCGCGGATGATATCGGCATTATAGACGGCAAAGTGCAGGCTGAGACCGATGATGCCCGCGCCAAGTGCCGGAATATCGATACCGATCTGAACCAGCCCGAAATAGATCAGGAACAGCTGCAACAGAAGTGGCGTTCCCATGAACAGCCACATGAAGAAGCGCACCGGCCATGCGAGAATCTTAGGCGCGTAAAGCACCACCAGCGCAAAGACGATGCCGAGCACGAAGCTGAGGAAAGCCGACGCTACGGTCAGAACCAGCGTCCACCACAGTCCTGTCAAAAGCAGGTCCGTATAGGGAGCGACGATGCTGAAATCGAGAGCTTGCATCCAGTCCTCCCTCACTGTGCCGCGAAGCGCTTGTCGAGAAGATCGACCCCGCGCGCCACGATATAGATGATGATCATGTAGAGAACGGCTGCAACGCCGAAAATCTCGAACGGCTTGTAGGTGGAACCGATGAAACGCTGCGCCGTATAGGTCAGTTCAACCACTGAAATGGTGGAAACCAGCGCAGAGCCCTTCAGGAGCGCAATCGTATTGACACCGAGAGGGCGGATCATAAGCCGGGCTGCCTGGGGCAGCACGACGAACCGCATCGTCTGCCTTCGCCCGAAGCCGATGGAACGGGCAGCTTCGGTCTGGCCGCGATCAACGCTCTGAATTGCGCCGCGGATCGATTCCGACATGTATGCGCCGATATTCAGCCCCAGACCGATGACACCGGCGGCAAACGGCTCCAGATTAATGCCGATCTGTGGACCGCCGAAATAGAGAATGAAGAGCTGCACAAGACAAGGTGTGCCGCGAAAGACGCTCACATAGGCTGCTGCAAGCCATCGCAGGATGACCGAGCGGGACAGACGCCCGTTAACGAGGACCGCTGCGACGGCCAGACCCAACACCAGGGCCAGAGCAGAAATTTGGACAGTCTCCCATGCCGCCTCCAGAAAAAACGGGAGGACGCGCAACATCAACGCAAAATCCATCGGAAAACTCCGGTCAATCGGTTCTCAACCGGCCCGGACATATGCCGGGCCGGGATGATGTATCAGCGAATATCGCTGCCGACCCATTGCATCGAGATCTTCTCATAGGTGCCGTCGGCCATGATCTCGTCGAGAGCTTTCTGCATTGCAGCCTTCAGCTCTGGATTGTTCTTGCGGATGGCGATGCCGATGGCGACGCTGCCGCCTTCGATATCAGGCGTATCGAGCCTGCGAACCTTCTGGCCGGTTTCCTTGATCGCTACCATGACCGGGATGTTGTCGACGACGATGGCGTCGACACGACCGGCATTCAGTTCGAGCATCAGCTCCGGCAGACCCTTATAGGTGCGAATGGTCCAGCCGCCCTGTTCGCGCGCCCATTTTTCATGGGTTTCACCAAGCGTTACGCCCAGTGTCTTGCCCTTGAGATCGTCGAGCTTTTGAACTGCGGAGTCTTCCTTCACGAAAACCGCGCGGCCCGCATGATAGTAAGGTCCCACGAAATCCACGGCCTTCTCGCGTTCCGGCGTAATCGTCATGGAGCCAACCACCGTGTCGAACTTGCCTGCCCGAAGGCCGGCGACGATACCATCCCATGCGGTGGTGATAAGCTGTGGCTTGAGCTGCATGCGCTCGGCAATCGCCGAACCGATGGAAGCGTCGAAGCCGACGACTTCGTTCTTCTCATTGACGAAATTGAACGGCGGGTACTGGCCGCTCATGGCGATCTTCAACTCGCCAGCTGCCTTGATCTTTTCAAGATCATCCGCCTGTGCAGGCGCAACCGCAAAAACTGCGGTGGCGGCAATCGCGGCAGCGGCAATGAAACCCGTGAATTTGTTAAACATGCTGTTCCCGACTTCCTCTTGTTTGTTTTTCTGAGGCTTTTTCAGCGCATAATCCGACCGGAGCGGAGCGAGGATCGATAAGATTGTGCTTTATAAAGAAAGCTTGGAGTGCCTATCTGATCCTATCGGATCGAATTGCACTCCAATGCCTTCCAATATTCATGATTGCTTTTATGGATGCATTTCGCAAATAGATAATGGGAATAGATTGCATAGATTTCATGAATGGATGACGCCATGTCGCTACATCGCCCTGAACGCCTTGTCTGGGATCTGGACTGGAACCTTCTGCGCAGTTTTGTGGTAATTGCGGAGGTCAAAAGCATCACCCGCGCGGCAGAGCGTCTCAACCTCAAACAACCAAGCGTAAGCAATGCGTTGCGCCGATTGGAAGACCGCATCGGCCAGCGGCTGGTGGAGCGCGACGCAACCCATTTTGAGCTGACAGACGTTGGTAAACTGCTTTACGAACAGAGCATTGAGGTCTTCGGCGCCATTTCACAGCTGCCGCAACTGGTGCGCGGTGTCGGTGACAATGTGACTGGCCATGTCACCATCTCTGTCGCCAGCCACATCATATCGCCGATCTTCGATCAGGCGCTCGCGCTGTTTCATGAACAGCATCCCAATGCAACACTGACGATCAACGTATCCGCCAGTACAGAAGTCGCGCGGCTTGTGCGCGAGAAGCGCGCTTCTTTCGGCCTTGGTCTGGTGAGTAATCGCGACCCCGCGCTCGACTACACCATGGTCTATCGTGAGTTCTTCGGGTTTTTCTGCGGGCCCCGGCATCGGATGTTCGGCCAGTCCGGACTGACCCTTGCCGATCTGAAGGGAGAACCATCGGTTTCGTTCCAGACCGATCATATTGCAGACGCGCTGCGGCCCGTAGCCCTGTTGCGCAGTGAGGCGCGACTTTCACCAGACGTGGTCGGCACCTCGTCGAGCCTCGAGGAAGTGCGCCGGATGATCATCACCGGGCTTGGCATCGGCCCACTTCCATTGCATGTCGCGCGACGCGAGATCGATGACGGCCTTCTCTGGCGTCTGCCGCCTTACGACAACCCGCCAGCCATCGATGTTTTCCTGATCCACAACCCTGAAGCCAACCTCAACAAGGCGGAAAAGGCAATGCTGGCCGGACTGAAATCTATCATTGCATCAACGCCCCTTGAGGAGCGCATCTACCAGGATTGAGCCCCCCAAAGCCCCTATCTTCATGGCTGTGCAAGCAGCGTTTCATGATAGGCCCAGAACTCGTCTATGAAGCGTTGAGCCAGGCTGTTATCGGGGCCATTACTGCGACGAATGACCAGAAACCCAGCATCGACGAAGCTCGTGAAAGGCCGGATCACCACGCCGCGTCCGCGAAAATCCGTTGCCGACGACGGATCGATGATCGTTATGCCAACACCTTCGGCCACAAGCGTCAGCGCCGTATGCGACAAGCGTGTCTCAATGGTGGCCGACCGTGGAATGCGCGCAAGCGCAACCTCGACGCGCATGGCAAACAGCGACCCCGGCTCCAGCGTGATCATACGCTCATCGGCGAGATCATCCGGTGAAACCTCCGGATAGTCCGCGAGACGATGCCCCAGCGGGACAGCGACAACCGCCGGTATCGCCCGGGTTTCAATATTGAAACCGGGTCTGTCGAGCGGACCATCGGCAAAACCGAGATCGACCTGACCAGATGCGACGGCCTCAACAACCATCGCCGAAGGAATACCGTTGAGAGAAGCGTGGATATTGGGCCGCTCCTTGAGAAAACGCGCAAGGAAGCGCGGCATGATCCCGTTTGCAAGCGCAGGCATGGCCGCGATCCGCAGCATGCCCGCATTCTGACGGCTGATCTCGTCGGCGAAACTCCGGATGCGATTGAGTCCGACATAAGCCCGCTCGACCTCCTGCAACAGCGTCATGGCCGCCTGCGTAGGGATCAACTGGTTTCCGCGACGGTTGAAGAGCTTGAGTTTCGTGTCGATCTCAAAGTCGCGGATCAGGCGGCTCACAGCGGGCTGAGTGATCGACATCAGTTCCGCTGCAGCCGTCATTTTTCCAGTCAGCATGACGGTTCGGAACGCTTCGACCTGACGCAGGTTCATGTTTCACCATAATATTTGGTTATGCTCTGGGCTTCATTTCGAATTTGACTGTATTGAGCCCCGCTGTCAAACCACTCCCATAAACGTATCGGCGCGACGAAAGCACCGGACATAAAAAGGGAACTAGGCAGTTGGGTGCGGTCAGCGCATATCTCGATTTGATGGGTTTTGCCGAAGACGGCTGGGGCTATGATATGCTCCGGGCCACGGGCATGACACTCGCGGTAGCTTTTTGCGGTTTCGCGGCAGGCGCACTATTCGGCATGATTGCCGCTGCCGCTTCATTCTCATCGCAGCGCATTCTCAGAATTGCGGCTGACGGCTATTCGACGGTGCTTCGCGGCATCCCCGACCTTCTGGTCATTTATCTGTTCTATTTCGGCAGCAGCGCCGTGTTGAGCCAGATTGGCGCGTTGTTCGGCGGACAAGGTTTCGTCAGCGCGCCAATCTTCATCACCGGCGCACTGGCAATCGGTGTGGTATCGGGCGCATATCAGGCGGAAGTTTATCGCGGCGCGGTGCTTGCACTCCCCAAAGGCGAAATCGAGGCTGCCAAAGCCTATGGCATGCCGCCGCGTCTGCTGTTTCGCCGCATCATGGTTCCGCAGGCGGCGCGCTTCGCCATTCCGGGCATCGGCAATGTCTGGCAGCTTGTCTTGAAAGAGTCTGCACTGATTTCGGTCGTCGGACTGGTTGAGCTGATGCGTCAGGCGCAAATCGGCGCTGGATCGACCCGCAAGCCGTTCACCTTCTTTCTGACCGCGGGGCTGCTTTATCTCGTCATCACATTCATATCGGGCTTGCTATTCAAGAACGCCGAAAAGCGCGCCATGCGCGGTATCCGGAGGGCGGTATGAGCTTTCTCGACCTTCCATTCATGTTCGACCGTTTCGTTCAGCTCTGTCGCGGTATCCCGCTGACGCTTCAACTGATGGCACTATCAGTCATCAGCGGTGCCGTGCTGGCCACCATACTGGCTACGACGCGTCTGTCGGGCAATCTGATACTGGACCTCATTGCGCGAGGTTATATCTTCGTGCTGCGCGGTACCCCGCTGCTGGTCCAGCTCTACATAATCTATTACGGTCTCAGCCAGTTTCCCGAACTACGCCGGAGTTTTCTCTGGCCGTTTCTACGCGAACCCTATTGGTGCGCGGTGCTGGCTCTTGCACTCAATACGGCTGCCTATAGCGCCGAAATCATTCGTGGCGGCGTTCTGTCGGTTGCAACCGGGCAGATCGAAGCGGCGCGCGCTTATGGCATGAGCGGTTTTACACTCGTCCGTCGCATTCTGGCCCCGCAGGCTCTGCGGCAGATGCTGCCCGCCTATTCGAACGAAGTCATCTTAATGGTGAAGTCCACGGCGCTGGCATCAACCATCACCATGATGGAAGTGACAGGGCTGGCAGCCAAGCTGATTTCTGCCACCTATCGCCCTGTCGAAGTCTTCATCTGCGCAGGCGCGATCTATCTCCTCCTGAACTTCGTCGTCACCAGAATCTTCAAACTGCTGGAATACCGCCTTTCGGCGGCCCAGCGTCAGCCTGTCATCTTGCATGCCGCCGGAGGAAACTCATAATGCAACGTTTCGAAACGCCTGCGGTCGAGATCAATAACCTCGAAAAATGCTACGGCGCGCACAAGGTTCTGCACTCCGTTTCCTTGCAGGCCCACCAGGGTGAAGTCATCTCCATTCTGGGCGCGTCAGGTTCCGGCAAATCCACACTGCTGCGCTGCATCAATATGCTGGAAGTGCCGGATGCAGGCAGCGTGGCTATTCATGGTGAGGCGTATAAGCTCGACCAACAGCCGGGACGTCCGCCTCGTCCTGCTGATGCGCAACAGGTTCAGCGGCTGCGCGGTCAGGCGACGATGGTGTTTCAGTCGTTCAATCTGTGGTCGCACCTGACCATCCTCGAAAATCTGATCGAAGCGCCTGTGTATGTGCAGAAGCGAAACCGGTCGGAGTGCATTGCCGATGCCGAAGCACTTCTGGAGCGGGTCGGCATAGCCGATAAGCGCAATTTCTATCCCGCACATCTTTCCGGCGGCCAGCAGCAACGCGCGGCGATTGCCCGCGCGTTAGCGATGCGTCCGAAGATCATGCTGTTCGATGAACCAACCTCCGCGCTCGACCCCGAACTGGTGGCCGAGGTGTTGAAGGTCATGCGCGATCTGGCGGCAGAGGGGCGCACCATGCTGGTCGTGACCCACGAGATGGGCTTCGCCCGCGATGTTTCCAGCCGTGTCGTGTTTCTGCGTCAGGGCGTGATTGAAGAAGAAGGCACGCCCGACGAGGTTTTTGGAAACCCCAAAAGCGAACGGTTCCGGCAATTCATTTCCAAACAAAACGCGTGAACCGATCAATCGGTTTTCTAACAGAGGTGAACATATGAAACTGAAATTCGTCCTTTCCGTCCTCGGCGTTCTCGCCGTTGCCCCGACCGCGCATGCCGAAGATGTCGTGCGCATCGCGACCGAAGGTGCTTATGCGCCGTGGAATTTTTCCGGCCCGAACGGTGTGCTGGAAGGCTTCGAGATCGATCTCGCCAAAGACCTTTGCGAGCGCCTGAAAGCGAAATGCGAAATCACCGCGCAGAACTGGGACGGCATCATTCCGTCGCTGACCGCCGGCAAGTATGACGCCATCATGGCGGGCATGAGCATCACGCCAAAGCGTGAGGAGGTGATCGCATTTTCGTCGCCTTATGCGGCAGCTATCAATTCATTTGCAGTCATGGATGACAGCGACCTCGCCGATCTGCCGGAAGGCGGCAAGCCGCTGAATGTCGATTCCGATGCGGCCAGGCCGGTGCTCGAAGAAATTGCCAAGAAAATCAACGGCAAGACCGTCGGCGTTCAGGGTTCCACAACCGCTTCCGCCTTCATGGAACAGTATTTCAAGGATGGCGCGGATGTACGCGAGTATAAAACCGCGGAGGAACACAATTTCGACCTGACCAGCGGTCGTGTGGATGCGGTTGTCGCCAATGCCACGGTTCTGGCTGCGGCGCTCGAAAAGGACGACATGAAGGGCGCGAAGCTGGCCGGGCCGCTGTTTTCCGGTAAGGTCTTCGGCATGATCGGCGTCGGTCTGCGCAAGGAAGATACCGCCCTGAAGGGTCGCTTCGATACAGCCATTCAGGCAGCGATTGCCGACGGCACGGTGAAAAAGCTTTCCGAGAAGTGGTTCAAAGTGGACGTCAGCCCACAAAACTGAGCCGACGTAATCGGGCCTGACCACCGTCAGGCCCACCCCCTGACGACACTCTGACAACAGATTGAATTTACGAATGCGCAGATTGCCAGACCAACACATAATCATTATCGGAGCGGGACTGGTTGGCTCTGCCATCGCCTGGGGTCTCGCCCGATCTGGTCTGCGTCCAATGCTTCTCGATGGAGAAGATCTGTCCCTGCGCGCATCCCGTGCCAATTTCGCGCTCATCTGGGTACAGGGCAAAGGCGTAGGCGCACCACACTATGCCCGTTGGACAATGCAATCTGCGCGCCTGTGGCCCGCTTTCGCAGACGAGTTGCGGGATGTCACCGGGCTTGATGTGGCGTTGAAACAGACTGGTGCCTTTACCTTTTGCCTCGACGAGCGCGAGCTTCAAATGTTTGCGGAAGACGTCGCGACGGTGGCGCGGGAACTTGGCAATGACGCCCCGGAACATGTTGTGCTCGACCATGAGGAAACGGCCAGAATGGTGCCCTCCATCGGGCGGGATGTGATCGGCTCTATCTATTCGCCGATGGACGGCGATGTAAATTCGTTGCGCCTGTTCCGCGCTTTGCATACGGGCATGATCAAACTCGGCGCTTCCTATGAACCGCATTGTGAAGTCTCGTCCATCACCCCGCAAAACGGCGGCTTTCTGTTAAGCGGAGCATGGGGCGAGGTCTTTGCCGAACGCGTCATTCTGGCTGCGGGCAATGGCAATGCAGAGCTTGCCAAGAGTGTCGGTCTTGGAGCGCCGGTCGTGCGCAGCAAAGGCCAAATTCTTGTAACGGAGAAATGCGCGCCCTTCTTCCCCTATACAGCGGCCACGCTGCGGCAGGCGGATGAAGGCGGCGTGATGATGGGCGACAGTCAGGAAACCCACACGGACCGGATCGCCACCAATCAGGATATCAGCGCGGTTCTGGCCAACAGGGCAGTGCGGACATTCCCGCATCTGGCCGAAGTCAATGTCATTCGCAGTTGGACCGGGTTTCGGGTCAAAACACCGGACGGCCTGCCGATTTACGAACAATCCGAAAGCCACCCGGGCGCTTACGCCGTCATGTGCCATTCCGGCGTCACGCTTGCAGCCAACCACGCCTTGATCGTGGCGCAGGAAATAGCAGCCGATGCCAAACAACTTGCTGGTGACGCGTTCTCCGGCCGGAGGTTTCATGTCTCCTAAAATGTTCCTGAAAACTGAGACACCAGAGGAAACCGTGACGATCACATTCGATGCGCGCACCTTGACGGTACCTGCCAATGTAACTGTCGCCGCAGCGCTGCTTGGAGAGGGTATCAACCGGCTTAGAAACAGCGTTGTTGGTGATCAGCCGCGGGCCCCCTATTGTCTGATGGGCATCTGTTTTGAATGTCTGGTCACCATTGATGGTGTGCAGAACCGCCAAGCCTGTATGACGCCTGTGGCCAATGGAATGGTCATTTCTTCCCAGTCCGGCGCGCGTCGGGTGGAACCATGACAACGATGCTCAAAAGAATTTCCGATATTCATGCGCTCGACGCGTTTTACGACGTTGCCATTGTCGGCGCGGGACCGGCAGGCATGTCGGCCGCCGCAGAGGCATGCGCCGCTGGTGCTAACGTGGTTCTGTTCGACGAAAACCCAGCCGCAGGCGGCCAGATTTACCGTGGCATTGAACACAATACGACTGCCCGCAGGCCGTTTCTTGGCACTGACTACTGGCGGGGCAAAGAGGTCCTGAAAGCATTCATCGCCAGCAAGGCCACCTATGTGCCGCAGGCCCTCGTCTGGAGTGTGGAGCCACAGGATGGCGACAACAACGGCGTTGATCTGCGCGTATCGGTAAGCGGCAAGAGCGGAATTGTTTCAGCGCGCCGCGTGATCTTCGCGACCGGCGCCATGGAGCGTCCGATGCCTGTCAGGGGCTGGACATTGCCGGGTGTTATGACCGTTGGCGCAGCACAAATTGCGTTGAAGGCTTCCGGCCTCTTGCCCAACGGAAGTGTGGTTCTGGCGGGAGCAGGCCCGCTGCTCTACATGTTCGCCGCGCAGTTGTTGCAGGCTGGTGGCAAGGTTGCAGCATTGCTCGATACAACGCCTGGCGCAAATTACGTAAAAGCTGCACCGAACCTGCCTTCATTCCTTTTCTCGCCCTATGCTTTTAAAGGGCTCTCCCTGCTTTTGAAGGTGCGTAAGTCAGTGCCGGTCTATTCCGGTGTGATAGACATCGCCATTGAAGGAAAAAACGAAGCAGAAGCGATCTGCTTTTCGGCAAAAGGCAAGACACACAGGCTTGCTGTTGATAGCGTCTTCCTGCATCAGGGTGTGATCCCCAACAACAATCTCGCCAATGCATCCGGCTGCGCTCTGGCTTGGAATGACGGTCAGAAGTGTTTTCAACCGCAACTCGACGGCAACGGGCGTTCGTCCATGCCGGCCATCTACATTGCTGGTGACGGCAGCGGCATTGGTGGTGCATTGGTTGCCGAGCAGAGCGGGCGTATCGCTGCGCTCGCGGCCTGTCAGGATATCTTTCCGGCACTGGCAACATCGTTGGCGTCAAAAATCGTAAAGCTGCAGGCGCAGGCGCGACGGGCCGAACGCGGGCGATCCTTTATCGACGCGCTTTATCTGCCTGCACAGGCGTTTCGCGCACCGGCGGACAGAGACACGATTGTCTGCCGTTGCGAGGAAGTGACTGCAGGTGCAATCCGCGACGCGGCGGCCTGCAATATTGCCGGACCCAACCAGCTGAAAACCATGTTTCGCTGCGGCATGGGTCCCTGTCAGGGCCGCATGTGCAGTTCCACCGTCACGGAAATTCTGGCCGAGGTGCAAAACCGTGCGCCTCAAACAGTCGGTTTCTATCGTCTGCGCGCGCCGGTGAAACCGGTGCCGCTCAGCGAAATCGCAGCACTACCCCAACCCCCCGATGCTGTCTTCGCCGTTACCGGCGAGCAACCGGATAACTCCCCAACCATCTGAAAGGATTAAACTATGGCTGAGCGTTTCATTCAGACGCCGATCATGCATCGCGTCGTCGAACACAACGGCATTGTCTATGTCGGTGGAACCACCTGTGATGACGAAAGCCTGGATATGGCTGGTCAGACCCGCGAAATCCTCGCCAAGCTCGACAGCTATCTGGCACAGGCAGGCACGGACAAGACCAAGCTTCTGGCAGCCACCATCTTCGTAACAGACCTCAATAAGAAGCCTGAAATGGATAAGGTCTGGAAGGAATGGATCGATCCTTCGCTGCTGCCAACCCGTGCAACCGTTGGCGTTGCCGATCTGGGCGGCGACACGCTGATTGAAATCGTGGTTTCCGCTTACAAATAATCGACCTTAAAAGCCTCGTTGGCTTTTAAAAAAGAAGCCGTCGACTGGATGACAGTCGGCGGTTTTTCTCCATCCAAGAGCTATAGCCTTTGGCAGCTATTGTTATAGACGAGCATTAGTACGTTAAATGTCATAGTTTATATTCTTATTATTCGTTGTATATTTAAATAATTATTTATCTATTCGTTTCTTTGAAAGCCTGTAATCCCGATTAATATCTTTAAGTAAATTTTTATCTTAAGTATTCCTAAAATATATCTACATGTTATTTTACAAACAACACCTAATATTCTGTGTGGCTTTTCCGATATTCGCAGATATCGCATTATCAGCGAAGCTGACGACTAAGTTTTCGAAGGGTATTTGAACATCCCAACCCTTTTTAGCCGCAAAGGACATGGCAATCACCTTGACGACCCGCGATGTTAACGGGGCCAAAGAACCCGTTCGTTCCAATTTCTATTTCCGTTCACGGATGAGCACTTCTGCTGCGCATTCCAACTTACTTCGGATGAATTGCCAATCAAAACAGAAGGTCTGCATGTGGTATTAATCTGATCCGCTTAATCGACGAGCTTTTCGCCCGCTACAGTCCGACAACTATGGGGTACAAAGCTGTCAGCCGGAATGTGATTTGCGGCGGACCCGCAACCGATTGCAGCAATACCCTTAAACTACGGCGAGCGCGAAGCGACGTCCGCTTCTCAAATAGGCTGCTGAAGAGCAAACTATCCGCTTTACACCCCCTTCGCGGTCGCTAGTAATATTAAAAGAGAAACGACCGCTTTCAGCAAACTTTTCGACAGCTCGAACGTCCGACATAAAGCGCAAGGCCGACATTCAGCGATCAGCATAACATATGGCAAAACCCAACTTTTACCATATGTTGATTGCATGGACTACTGGATATCAGCTTTGCGGCTTCTTGCGATCGTTCGACTGGCATTTGCGGCGTCCCGAAAGCTGATATTGTCTATGGAATGACAGAGCGCCAGTCGATTGTTTCGGCGTAAAGGTCTGAATTCCGCCAGATCCGCCTAAATTTCTAATTCCGCCCTATTTAATAGCGCCAACGCCGCCGTCTTTTGCGATGATTAAATTTCGAAGATACGCATGCACTCTAAATCGCAGCAGAGACCACAATCTCGATACGCATATCGGGGTCGGCCATGAATACTTGCCCGCAGCATCGCGTCGGCGGGTTGGCTGTATCTATCCAACTGTCCCAAACCTGATTCATCGCCGCGAAATCCGACATGTCTCTCAACCAAATCTGTGCGGTAAGTAGGCGAGATTTGTCGGTACCGGCACGTGCCAAAAGATCGTCAATCTTGGCGAGTGTTTCCATCGTTTGCTGGGTAATCTCCCCAGCAGAATCGGAAAATTGGCCCGATAGGAAACACATGCCATTGTATTTCACGAGACGGCTGCGGCGGTGATTCACATCAAGTCGTTCAATCTGCATTTGATTGCCTCCCGGATTGAAGATTGGAAAAATTCCGCTCTCATGGTGTTTATGAAGCGGGCACAGGTAGTATCGCGTCGCCAAGGCAGTCGCGCAGTTCATCGATGATCTTGGGGAGCCAGTCTTCCGTCATCATCTCAAGCGGTGCTGTGAATGAAATCGCAGCATTCAGCTCATAGGGATTTGTGGCGCGTACCGGCAAACCGAGCCCGCCTTCCCCGGGCAGATAATATGCCATGTTGACAGCGAAACTCCGCCGTCGCGCGTCCTCAATTTGAGATATGACAACAGCCTTATCGACATATTGAACCGAAGGATGACTAAGATAGCGTGCTGCATTTGCCTCAAGTAGTGCGAGACAGTCGGCTTCAGGCATGATGGACATAAGGGCAATGCTTCCGGCTGCGACACCCATCGGCACGCGCCCGCCAACCCCCATCGTAAACTGGCGATCTGGAAATCGCGAAACCATCTCGGCGCAAACGGCGTCAACGCCTGCCTGTACCATCATATAAACGGTGTGTCCGCTTCGTCGCGCAAACTCGGTCATTCCAGGTCGGAATTTCGAAATCAGGGGTTCGAGACGGGCCTGCCCCCTCGCAAGCATTGGGATAGCAGGCCCAAGCCGGTAAAAGCCATGCTTGCCAGCCGGTTCGGCGAAGCCCTTTTGAAGAAGCGACGCGAGGCTACGATGCACGGCAGGTTTAGCTTCGCCAATGCGTTCGGCAATATCGGCAAGAGCCAAGCCATCAGCGCCTGCTTCCCCCAGAACTATTAGAATATCAAGTGCGCGTACTGCATTGCTTGATGCGTTCGTAGTCACGTCTAACTCCAAAATTCTAATTATTAGAATATTTCCTAAAATTTATTCCAATAAAAGGAATAGGTTGACTTCTGTCACATTTTTCGCTGTCATTCAACCACGGCGTTAAGTCTTTGAACCGAGGGAGGAGCGTTCAAAGATTGCTGTCTTTACACCTGATTTCAGGTTGCTGACGCACGTCCCTGTCATGCTCCCCCACATCTGTTTGAAGCGAGGACAACAGCATGGTGTCGTTCCTGATCAAACGAATGGGCTTCGCGCTCTTCACGCTGTTCAGCGTGTTGACGTTGGTCTTCGTAATAGTTCGTGTTCTGCCGGGCGATCCAGCTCTTGTGATCCTTGGCGATCAAGCTAGCCCCGCAAGTATCGCTGCACTGCATCACAAGCTTGGTCTGGATCAGCCGATCATTGTCCAGTACGGGAGCTTCATGCTGGGTGTACTCCAGGGCAATCTTGGGACATCCATGATAACCGGCCGCTCGATTACAACCGAGATCATGAACGTACTGCCCTATACGATGGAGTTGACAATCGCGTCGCTCATACTGGGGGTGCTGTTGGGTGTTCCCGCAGGTGTTTGGGCAGCAGTGAAACGAAATAAGCCGGCTGATCTGTTGCTGCGCCTTGTTTCCCTGTTGGGTCTTTCCCTTCCAGCGTTTGTTGCAGCGATCATTTTGCTCATGATTTTTGCAATCCAGTTGCGCTGGTTTCCAGTGATTAGTTCAGGTGGCGGCAATGGATTGCTGGACCGCTTGAGGCAAATGGCACTGCCAACCATTTCGCTGGCACTGATCATGATGGCGTATATTACACGTGTCACCCGTTCGGCCATGCTCGAAGTTTTGAACCAGGACTTCGTGCGCACGGCGAAGGCAAAAGGCGCTTCACATCACGCCGTTGTTTGGCGTCATGCGCTCGGTAACTGCACGATCCCAATTACGACGGTTGTGGGGCTCTATCTCGGTATTCTGATCGGTAATTCCGTTCTGACCGAAATCGTCTTCTCTCGCCCAGGTCTTGGTAAGCTAATTCTCAACGCCTTGACCCAGCGTGACTATACCCTGCTGCAGGGGATGATCGTCATTTATACGCTTATGGTTGTTGCGGTGAACATGCTGACCGACCTGACCTATGGTTTCCTCGATCCGAGGGTTCAGTACAAATGACATCCATCACCACCAATTCATCTGCCGCGCCGCGCGTGCAGTCTCGATGGGAATTTCTACGTCGATTGAATTTCTCTACCTGGCTGGGTGTAGCGATTGTTCTGACGCTCATTCTGTGCGCGGCCTTTGCTCCAATCTTGGCGCCATATGATCCGAATGAACAGAACATCATCGTTTACCTGTCGCCGCCAAGTACAGAAAATCTGCTGGGCACGGACCAGTTCGGTCGTGATGTTCTTTCGCGATTACTCTATGGAGCCCGGTATTCGCTAACCATTGGATTTCTGGCCATTCTGATCGCGCTGATAATTGGCTCGTTTCTGGGCATGATTGCTGGTTATGTGGGTCGCAAGACCGACATCATTGTGATGCAGATCATGGATGTCGTACTGGCATTTCCATCATTGATTCTTGGTTTGGCACTCGTCGCCCTTATGGGGGCCACGCTGACGAATATTGTCATTGCTATCGCATTCACCGCTATACCGGCCTTTGCGCGAATTGCCCGCGCAGGTGTTCTGACACAGCGCGACCGCGAATATGTTCAGGCCTGTCACGCGATGGGCTTTTCCCATACGCGCATTCTGTTCGGCCATATTCTGCCTGCCATTCTGCCGGAGATCTTGGTCATGGCATCACTTTGGATGGCCACTGCAGTTCGCACCGAGGCGTCGCTCGCATTCATTGGGTTAGGGCTGGCCCCGCCGACGCCGACTTGGGGTGGCATGGTTCGCGAAGGCTTCGACAATATTCTGAGCTCCTTCCATCTGGCTCTTTATCCGAGCCTTGCAATTCTGGTGCTCGTTCTTGCTCTCAACCTGATCGGCGATGGTCTGCGTGACGCAATCGATCCACGACTGAAGGATGCCAGCTAATGACTGTCCAGCCTGCGATCATTGTTCGTGATCTCAAGATTTCATTCGCCAGAAAGCCGGTTGTCCATGGGATCAGTTTCCAGATCGAGCCAGGCAAGACACTGGCTCTGGTGGGAGAGTCCGGCTCTGGCAAGAGCGTTACTTCTCTGGCGATCATGCGTCTTCTGCCTGATCGCATCGCCAACGCTGAGGGCGCTGTAATGCTTGGCCAACAAGACTTGCTAAAACTGCCTGAAGCGCACATGCGAGGCGTGCGAGGCGGCAAGGTCAGCATGATCTTTCAGGAACCGATGACCTCTCTTAACCCGGTACAGACTGTTGGATCACAGCTTGCCGAAGTTCTGAGAATTCACAAGAAGCTCAAGGGGAAAAAACTGCAGGAAGCGGTTCTGGAGCTCTTGCGCAAGGTGCGCATTCCCGACCCGGAGCAGCGCGTTAATCAGTATCCACATACCTTTTCGGGTGGAATGCGACAGCGTGTGATGATTGCGATGGCACTGGCATGCGATCCTGATCTCATCATTGCTGATGAGCCTACAACCGCGCTTGATGTGACTGTGCAGGCTCAGACGCTTCAACTGTTGAAGGAGTTGCAGCAGGAAACTGGAACGGCGGTTCTATTTATAACGCATGACATGGGCGTTGTTGCCGAAGTTGCTGATGACGTTCTGGTCATGCGCCATGGGCGCGTCATTGAGCACGGCTCGGTGATGGAAATTTTCAGCAATCCTAAAGATGCATATACGCGCAGCCTTATCGAAGCGGCCCCAAGTTTGGTCGGCAAGTTGCAGGCCAAAACGATTCCGGCCCGACCTGTCGATAGTCCCTTGATGGCGAATGCCGCAGCGCCGGTTCTCGAAGTGAGCGACCTTTCGGTAAGATTTCCGGTCCACGGTGGCCTATTGGGCCGTGCCACGGGCGCAGTGCATGCGGTCGAAGATGTGTCGTTCAGCATTAGCAAAGGCGAGACACTTGGACTGGTTGGCGAGTCCGGTTCAGGAAAATCCACCATTGGTAAGGCGATTATCAATCTTGCACCCGTGCACAACGGCAAGATCGCCGTTGGTGGGGAGACGATTGACTATCTGGATCGCAAAAGCCTGTCGTCATTGAAACGGCAAGTACAGATGATCTTCCAAGATCCCTTTGGTTCTCTTGATGCACGTCAGACCATTGGCTCGGCAATCATGGAACCAATGAAAGTTCATGGTTTGGAGACTGGTGTAGCCGCACAACAGAAGATGGAATGGCTGATGGAGCGTGTTGGCTTGGATCCCAATCGCGCATCCAGTCTGCCGCATGAATTTTCTGGCGGACAGCGCCAGCGTATCTGTATTGCGCGTGCTCTCGCAATGGCTCCACGGCTGATCATCGCAGATGAAGCGGTGTCGGCGCTTGATGTCGCCATCAAGGGTCAAATTATTGATCTGATGATTGATCTTCAGAGGGAATTTGACATTTCATATCTGTTCATCAGCCACGATATGTCCGCAGTCGAGCGCATCTGCAACCGTGTTGCGGTGATGTATTTCGGTGAAATCGTGGAAATCGGACCACGTGATGACGTGATCGGACGACCGGGGCACGAATATACGCAACGGTTACTTTCGGCGATCCCGATAACACATCCCGATCAGCGGGGAACAAGGCGGCGAGCTGCCGATGCCGGTCCACCCAGAAGTCCGCTCAAACCCGTCGGTTATAGCGCACCAGCGGCACGCTGGAGCATGGCTGCGGACGGTCATTTCATTCGTATGGCGAGCTAGATTGGAGTCCTTCGAAAATGCATGCCCTAACTCAACTTGCTGAATTTGTGTCTGGCCACCCCAAAGGCGCGTTGCCGTCGGAAACGCGCGAAGCCATCTCGCTGCTAATGCTCGATTTGATGGGCGCAACCGCAGCAGGCCTTCATTCACGCCTGGCTGCTTCGGCGAGGCAAGCAGCATCCGATGTCTACGGTTCAGGCGTAGCTCAGGTCTGGCTCACGGATTTGAAGCTGAGCGTTGTGGGCGCTGCCATGGCCAATAGTGCGGCGGCCAGTGCGCTCGATATTGATGATGGCCATCGTGGAGCGGCAGGCCATGCGGGGGCTGGCGTCATTCCTGCAGCACTTGCTGTCGGCCAATCCATCGATGCATCGGATGCAGAGATGCTGGATGCCATTGCACTGGGCTATGACGTCGCTCTGCGTGTTGCCACATCACGCCCCACCAACACCATCGAGACTTATGCCAGTGGCAGGTGGGTCAGCTATGGTGCGGCTGCAGCTGCCGGACGCTTGCTCGGGCTCGACGCCACAGAAATGGCACATGCGCTGGCGATTGCAGGCTCTGAAGGCCCTATCGTTTTCCCGACTGGCTCCTCCAAGTTTCAGGGCAGCACGGTAAAAGAAGGAATCCCACCTGCTGTCGTTGCCGGTATCACTGGGGCTTATCGCGCAAGGGCGGGAGCAACCGGACCGGTAGACTTGCTCAACAATGAAGATCGCTATGATCCCAAAATCTTGCTGGGGCAGCTTGGCGAGGTGTGGGAGCTGCAGAAGTGTTATCTCAAGCCTTATGCATGCTGTCGATATATGCATGCTGCCATCGATGCTATCCTGAAAATGCGTCAGGATGGGCGTCACATTCACAGGCTCCGCATCGAAACCTTCCCGCAGGGACTTCGTCTCGCCAATGAGCGCACCCCAAGCACGTTAGAGGGCGGCCAGTATAGTTTCTATTTCAGCTGCGCGCTTGCGGCGCTGCGTGGGCAGGAGGCGCTTCAGCCCGTCGATCCCGACAGTCTAAAAGACATAGAGGTCCTCGGTCTTGCGAACCGGATCGAACTTGAAACGTCGATCGATTTCGCCACGGCGTTTCCAGTTCGCACGCCAGCGCGTGTGCTGATCGATCAAGGTGACGGTGAAAAAGAGCTGGTTATCGACCACCCGCTTGGCGATGTGGCGAACCCGATGAGCTGGGACCAGGTCGCTCACAAGTTCAAGAATATCGGGCGTGTCAGTCTGAGTACCCAAAGTCAGGACAGCATTATTTCCGCGATCAGCCAACTGAACGAAGCAGGCTTCACCCCACTGCTCAGTGCGCTCAGCAAATCTCAAGACAATAATCTGCAATAAGAAGGGAACAGGCATGAAACTGAAAAGCATCATGGGACCACCGGCACTTGCCGCTCTTATGGCCTTTACGGCACTTGGTACTCTCTCAGCTTCCGCAACACAGACCGAATTGCGGCTCGGTGCGGCAGCTGCTGATATTGGCAATCTCGATCCACATTTTGCCGCCAGTACCTCTGACCGTACCCTTGTCGCATGGATATTCGGAGGGCTGGTCAGATTTGCGCCCGGCTCTACTGATCCGGCAACGATTGAAGGAGATCTTGCGGAGAGTTGGGAAGCAACAGACAATAATCTGGTCTGGACCTTCAAGCTGCGGCCCGGCGTGCAATGGCAACATGGCTATGGTGAAGTGACGGCCGACGACGTCGTTTTCAGTCTGCAAAAGGCGGCCGATCCGAAGCGCTCTGCATTCGCAACGGACTATAAGGCCGTCAAGAGCGTCGAGGCTGTAGACCCGCACACTGTGCGCATAACGCTTGCAAATCAAGTCCCGAGCTTGCTCGGTCTGGTGACCAACTATTCGGGTGGCTTTATCATCAGCAAGAAGGCGTACGAAGAGCGTGGAGAGGGTTTTACCCGCAATCCTGTCGGCTTTGGGCCTTTCCAGTTTGAATCAATCGAACCCGGCGTTGCGGTTCATTTTACCGCTCATGAAAAATACTTCCGCGGCAAGCCGAAGATCGAAAAGGTCACGTATCGTTTCCTTAATGCAGCGGCAGGCCGTGATCTTGCCTTTACCGCAGGTGAAATCGATGTATCCGCCGGCAATGCCGATCGACGCTGGTTGCAGCGGATGAAGGAAACGCCCGGCGCCAAGGTCGACATCTTCGATCCTGCCGAACTGACAGTGGTGCATATCAACCGCAATCAGAAACCTTTTGACGATATCAAGGTACGGCAGGCCGTTGCTTACGCGATCAATCCTGAACAGATCGCACAGTTTCGTGGGCCTGAATTCACGCGTGTTGCAAAGTCAGTCATTCCTTCAAACAATCTCGGGCTCAATCCCGATCCGGGCCTCATCCAGCCAGATGTGGAGAAGGCCAAAGCACTGCTAGCAGCAGCGGGGTATCCCAACGGTCTCACCGTCAAGATGATTTCAAGCCAGATGCCTAGTTATGCGACGACGGACCAGCTTTTGCAGGCGCAGCTTGCCAAGGCTGGCATCAAGCTTGAGCTCGAACCGGTTGAGCACGCGACCTGGCATCAGATGATCCGCAAGGATTTAAGCCCGCTTGTTGATTACGGCGCGGCACGCTTCCCGGTTGCGGATACGTTTTTGACGCAGTTCTATCATTCGAGCAGCGCGATTGGGGCTCCGGGGCAAGTAACGAACTTCAGCCATTGCTCAGTCGCCGACAAGCAGATCGAGGCCGCTCGCACCGAGATTGATCCCAAAAAGCAGATGGAACTCTGGCAGGAAGCACAAAAGCTGATTGTCGCTGATGTTTGTGCTGTGCCGGTGACAGAAACGGCCCAGGTCTGGATCAGAAACGAGAAGCTTGACTGGGGCTTCGAGCTCAAGGGTTCGATGTCGCTGGGCCCGCTACTCACTGAACAAGCTCACTTCAAGGAATGATAAGAGCAATCGGGATGGTGCGATGCACTATCCCGAAATCTTTCAGGCACCAATATGACAAAGCTAACCTATCCTCGTTATTCCAATCTGTGCGGTTGGAATGCCATGCTCCCGCCGCGCCAGCAGCGCGCTGCACTTAATCAAGACATTGCGGTCGATTACGCAATCGTCGGAGCCGGGTTTACCGGTTTCGCTATCGCACGTCGATTGCGTGAACTGGACCCGGACGCCAGTATCGCAGTGATTGAAGCGACGACGGTGGGGGAAGGTTCTTCCGCCCGAAACTCAGGTTTCACAGGGTCCGACGTGTTGCCGCGCAATGCCTCGATAGAAATGGCTGAAAAGGCACGTCTTCAATCGGGCTTCTTCACCGAAGCTTTTGAATGGTTGATGAGGATCATCCGTGAAAATAATATTGATTGTGACATGCGGCAGGTGGGATCGATCCGCGGTGCAGCAACAGAACTCGGCGAAGCCTCTTTACGCAAAGTCGCCGAAGTCGCTCGCGTCAATAATATTGCCCATACTCTCCTGTCGCGCGAGGACATTCATCGTCGTATCGGGAGCGCGTATTATCGCTTCGGCATCCACATGCAGGATACTTGGTTGCTACAACCCGCGGCCCTGATCCGTGGTCTTGCCGATGCACTACCAAACGACATTGCGGTCTATGAAAACACACCGGTTACAACGTTGACCAAGCGCGACGGCTGGGTTTTGGAGACGCCAGGTGGCGTTGTAAAATGTAAGAACCTGGCGCTGGCGACCAACGCATTCATACGAAAGTTCGGCTATCTGAAATCACGCATGGCGACCATTTATACTTATGCTGCGGTGACTGAAGAAATTGCCGATAGCCGGGCTGATGAACTAGGCGAGTCCGAGGCATGGGGATTGTTGCCCTCGCATCGGCTTGGCACGACGTTGCGTCGCATTGATCGTAACCGGATTATGGTGCGCAGTCTTTATGCGCATGAGGCCGAACTCGGTGAGCGCGAAGCTGTAAGCAAGCTCAGAGATCGTTTTGAACGCCGATGGCCTAATCTCAAAGATGTGCAGTTCGAATATTTGTGGGCTGGTACGACTGCATTCACAATGAATGGCGCGCCGTGGTGGGGCCGTGTTGAGGACGGGCTCTATGCCTCGGGGGGCTGCAATGGCAGCGGCATCGCCAAAGGTACAATGCTTGGGCGGCATCTCGCAGAACTCATGCTCGGGCGAGGCGATTTTAGAAACATATCTGCTATTATGGGTACAGCCAGCTGGATTGCGCCAGAGCCTTTCCGATCCATCGGTTTCAATCTGATCTCAACGCTTGAGAGTCGCAAGGCAGGTCTTGAAATGTGAAGCCAAAACAGGTTGACGGCGCTGACCGCCCTTGAACGCGTCCAATTGAATCAAACCGCGCGTTCATAGTTCCATTCAGGTCGTAAGAGCCCGGGACAGGTGGCCAGGTCATACCCCTTTAAGGTCAGATGCCATTTTGCAGTTGGTGAGCAGTGGCCGCGAAGAATCCTGGCTGGCAACCAGGCGGTTGTGCCGACAGTTAATGATATCCACTTCACTACATTTTTTTGGCTGAACCAGACTGTCTGCGGTCCATATGCTATCGTTTCAAGTGGCAGATATGATAAAAAACAAAAAAAGCGAGCTAATTAGGTTTTGGAGCATCTTCTGAGCTAGTTCGGCTTAAATTTTCGCCAATCATGTTCGAAACACTATCTGCCGCATCGCGTATAGGATCTGGCGCCAAATGTGCGTATCGTTGAGTTGTTTGAGATTGACTGTGCCCTAACAATTTCCCAACCAGATATAAGCTTTGTCCCGACGACACAGCCATACTTGCAAAATTATGACGAAGATCATGGATACGCAGATCACGTAGATCCGCCTCGGACCGAATATCATGCCATGTCTTTTGGATACTGAGCGGTCGAACCCCTCCTATGGATGACGGAAAAACCAACGGTGAGCCGGCGACTTCTGGGAGTGATTTTATCAATGATAGTGCACTGTCACCTAAGTGCACTACTTTTTGGCCAGTTTTGCTATCTGGTAATTTCGCTATTCGGTGTTCGAAATCAATCCACGACCATTGCAGAGTCAGCGTCTCGCTCCTTCTACATCCTGTCATCGAGAGAAACCTTATCGCGGCAACTGCAAATATGCTTACCCCCTTCCTTTCCGCCGAATCGAGAGCTTTTCCCAGTCGATCCAATTCCTCTGGAGTGAGATACCTATCATGGGTCTTTAGCTTAAACTGCTTCGTGCCCAACGCTGGATTATCAGTACGATATCCATTCTCAACGGCGAACGATAACATCGACGACAATAGGCCTAACGTCCGATTGGCAGCGCCTTTTCCTCCGGTAACTCGGGCTAGCCCTCGGACTTTTGTTTTGATCCTAGCCGCGGTTTTGCCGGTAGCGACGTCGTTAATAAACTTTTGAATATCCGCTCGGCGAACATCTTTTACTTTAGTTCGCCCGATTAAAGGAGCGATATGCCGAGCCATCAGCCCCTTTTCATTTGCAACAGTCAGCGACTTTTTATGTGCGCAAGCGATTTCCCAATAGATCTGACCGAGCTCCTCGATAGTGATGTCATTACGACGCGAGCGTTTCGCTTCGTACGGATCGATCCCTTTAACAATTTCACCAAGGAGACGCTTTGCTTCGTCGCGAGCTGCGTCTGCAGACCATGGCGCGCCAAACGCTCCGATCGTAAATCGCTTTAAGCTTCCGTTCAGCCGGGATTGGAGAACAAATATCTTTTTGCCAGCTGGTGTAACTTTGACGCCAAATCCTTTGATTCATCATCCCAATGAAGAACATCCTTGTTGATTGGTTCAATTCCGTCCACGTTGCGCTTTGTTAATTTCATTACGTGGCCCTGATTGCTAGCAATCAAATAGCAATCAATTCAACGGGAATTGCAAGGATTTATGGTGATTCAGGAGGACGATGATTATCGCTAACTGTTTGTTTTCGTTATCACCAGTGATGACTAGGGAAATACAGTGATCATGCCGTATACTATTCGTAATGATGGGGTCGCGTATTCGAGTTACGCAAGCGGCACCAGTTAAATTAAGTCTCGATCCCCACTCACATAATCGTTTTGACGGCTGCTATAGCTGAAACTGCTCGCATGTTCTTCAGTTTTCCAACCAATAGAAAACGGCGGCGATACAGGATATCACCGCCGCGAATTATCCATAGCGCACTGCTTTTATTTAATACCGGCGCGCATGAAGCTCTGAACGAACTGACGTTGGAACAGCAGAAAGCCGATCAACAAAGGCGCTGACGTCATCAAGGCTGCAGCCGAGATAATACTCCATTGCACACCCTGATCTGGTGATGAAAACACCTGTAGTCCAACCGTCAGTGGACGGGTGGAGACGGAATTGGTAATGACCAGCGGCCAGAGCAGGTTGTTCCAGTGATAGCTGACCGATACGAGACCGTAGGCCACATAGATGGGCTTGGCCAACGGCACGTAGACCTTGAGAAGCGTGGTGAGTGCCCCCGCCCCTTCGACACGCGCTGCGTCGTCCAGTTCTTTCGGCACAGTGAGGAAGGTCTGGCGTAGAAGGAAAATACCAAAGGCCGATGCCATATAAGGCAGCCCCATAGCCACAACCGTGTCTACCAGACCAAGCTTCGCGATGGTGCGGTAGTTTTCGACCAGCAGGACTTCCGGCATGATCATCAGCTGCACCAGTACCAGCATGAAGACAATTGTTTTGCCGCGGAATTCATAGCGAGCAAAAGCGTAGGCTGCGAGTGTGCAGATGATGAACTGACTGATCAGGATTGTTGTAATCAGCAGGAATGTGTTCAGGAAGTAGCGCCCGAAGGGAGCGGCGTTCCAGGCATTGCTGAAGTTCTCCAGTGTCACCGGAGCGAAGAGCTCGAACCGCGCCTCATACTGCGCTGGATGAAATGCCATCCACACGGCATAGAGCAAAGGCAGGATCCAGAGCAGCCCCAATAGATAGCAGCCGACGGTTTCAAGGCCCCGCCAAAACGAGAATTCGCGTGGCTGATGCGGTAATGTCATTGCACTCATTTGTAATGCACCTTGCGGTCAAGAACCCCGAACTGGACGAAGGCGATAAGAGCAAGCGCCAGTAGCAGCACAACTGTCAAAGCCGATGCATAGGCAGTATCCCAGAAACGGAACGCAACATTGTAAACATAGTAGAGCAGCAGAGTGCTGGCATTGTCCGGGCCGCCACGGGTCATGACAATCACATGGTCAATCAGGCGGAACGCATTGATCACCGCGTTGATCAACACAAACAAAGTGGTAGGCATCAGCAGTGGAAACGTCACACGGCGGAAGAAGTACCAGCGTCCCGTTCCTTCAAGCGCTGCCGCTTCGGACAGGCTCGGGCTGATCTGCTGTAATGCCGCCAGATAGAAGATCATGAAGAAACCGGCTTCCTTCCAGATGGCCAGTACCATCAGACTACCAAGCACGGTGTTCGGATTGCCGAGCCAGTTTGTTTCATGGAAACCGAAGAGGCCCAGAAACTGATCGATCAAACCATAGCCCGGCGTGTAGAAAAACAACCAGATATTCGCGACTGCAATCATCGGCAGCACGGTCGGCATGAAGAATGACATCCGCATTAGCGAGCGACCGCGAATGGACGAATTCACGATGATCGCCATCAGCATGGCCAGTGCAATGGATGCAGGCACAGTGCCAAGCGCATAGATCGCATTGTTCTTGAGGGCCGCCCAGAAAACCGGGTCGCTGATCATTGTCGTATAATGATCAACCCCGACAAAGCGAGGTGGACGCTTGCCGCGCGGCGTCTGGTAGAAGCTGTTGATGAACGTCATCACGGCCGGAATATGCGTAAAGACTGCCAGCAAGACAGTGGCCGGCAACAGCAAAAGCCATGGTGTTATCTGGTTTTTCGCCTGGTTCACGCGATTTCTCCAGCCTTCTTGCGATAATGTGAACCGGCTCTGCCGGGCACACACCGCATTGTCATTCTTGAATGATGAAGAGCTTCATATGGACAGACCGCACGAAGCTCTCATGCCAATGGTATTACTGGTAGGGCTTAAGGATACGCTCGGCCTCTGCCTGCGCATCGTCGAGAGCTTGTTTAACGCTCTTGTTACCCGTCAGCGACGCCTCGATCGCATCATCGATCACGCGCGCGACACGCTGATTTTCATAGGTCGAAAGTTCCGGCACCATGTAAGGAATCTGGTCGTGCGGCACCTTTGCGCCCGGGAATTCCTCAACATATTTCTTCATGGCTTCCGTTTGCCAGGCATCATCACGGGCAGCGATATAGCCCGTCTTGATGCTCCATTCGGCAGCCTGATCAGCAGAGGATAGCCATTTTACGAACTGAAAGGCGGCTTCCTGCTTTGCCTTGTCTTCAACATTGAAAATATACGCATTGCCGCCGCTGGTCGGTGCACCATAGGCTTTGTTTTTTGGCAGGATCTGCACGCCGAACGGGAAAGGCGCATTGGTTTTCACATTGGTGAGATTGCCGCTGGTGGTGGTGATCATAGCGGCGCGGCCTTCGAAGAAGTCCTTCGGATTGGTCGCCCATTCGATCACGCCGGGCTTCATCACCTTATGCTTATGGGCCAGATCAACCCAATATTGCATTGCCTCGACAACTTCAGGCGCGTTGAAATAAGTGGTTTTCCCATCCGGCTCGGCAAGCTTGCCGCTATTCTGCGCAACATATCCCTGCAACAGCCAGTAGGACGTCAGCGACGACGGCACCTGCATGCCCCAACGCGCGACGCTTCCATCAGCGGAGCGCTTGGTCAACTTTGTTGCGAAGTCGACAACTTCTTTCCAGTCCTGCGGGCCTTTTTCCGGATCAAGACCAACTTCCTTGAAGGCATCCTTGTTCCAGAAGAAAACGGTGGTGCCGCGTTGGAAAGGCACGCCCCATGTTTTGTCTTCGCTCTTGCTGTTGACCATGAAAACCGGCGTGAAACCTGCAAGCCATGCCTTGTCATCGTCTGTCTTGGCCAGATCCTCATAGGGAACGATGGCATCTTCATCGATCAGCGTGAACATGTCGGTCGAGAGCATGACCGCGACTTCAGGCGCCTGACCGGATTTGAAAGCCGTCAACGATTTGCTCAGGGTTTCCGGATAGGTGCCGGAGTAGATCGGCTTTACCTTGATATCCGGATGCTGCCCTTCAAAACGGGTGATCAGATCATCCACGATTTTGGTGACCGGACCGCCGATAGCGACCGGATAGTAGAAGCTGATTTCAACGGGTTCTGCCTGGGCTGTTCCCCAACCGCCCACTACGGCCAGCATAGCAGATGTGGCCAAGAGCGTTACAGATCGTTTTACCTGCAAATTCATTATTCTCTCCTCCCAAGGGATGATCGTTCCGCGATCATTTTCTGGTTAAACGGCCAATGCAGTGCGCTCGACGCGATGTCCTTCCGCTTCATCGAACACATGCACCGCAGATGGCGCCCATGTCAGACCGACGGTATCGCCACGATTGAGGCGACGAATGCCTTCAATACGCACCTGCAAAGACTGGTCGCCGACGCGGCATTCAAGGATGCTGTCCGCACCGTGATACTCGATGGCTTCGATAGAGGCTTTCACGCGCCCCTCCTCGGCCACACGGATTTCCTCGGGGCGTAATCCCAGCACAAGTCCCCGGGCAGGATCGCTCAAAATCGCGGGTCCATTTGGCGCACCGCTGATAGCGGCCTTGCCGTCATAATCGGCCATACGGATGATGTTCATTGGTGGTGTCCCGATAAAACGGGCAACGAACGTGGTGGCGGGCTCCAGATAGAGTTCGGAAGGCTTTGCCTTCTGCTCAATCTTCCCACCCTTCATCAGAATAACCTGATCGGCAAGGCTCATGGCCTCGATCTGATCATGGGTAACGTAAACCATGGTCATGCCTAGTTGCTGCTGCAAGTTACGGATTTCCTTACGCATATCGTGGCGCAGCTGCGCATCGAGATTGGAAAGGGGCTCGTCCATCAAGCACACGGAAGCTTCTGCGACGATGGCGCGCCCCAGAGCAACACGCTGCTGCTGACCTCCGGAGAGCTGCGATGGCCGCCGATCCAGCAGATGCGACAGACCCAGAATATCGGCAGCGCGCTTCAAACGCTGATCACGCTCACCGACAGACACTTTGCGCACACGCAGGCCAAAAATAATGTTCTCTGCAACGGTCAGATGAGGAAATAGGGCATAGGACTGGAACACCATCGCCAGACCCCGCTTCGCGGGCGGCGCGTTGGTGACATCTTTGCCGCCGATGATGATCTGGCCGGAGGTCACAGAATCCAGACCGGCAATCAGACGCAGAGAGGTGGATTTACCGCAACCCGAAGGCCCAAGCAGCACAGTCAGCGTGCCGGGCTCCACGGTAAAATTCACATCATTGACCGCGTGGAATGTCGTCCACTTCTTGTTGAGATTGACGATCTCAATTCCCGACATTCGCGTCCCCTCCCAATGCTTATATCTGCCTTCGCAACCCCATCGGCACAAAGACAGCTCCTGACTGGCAACACTTTGGGACAAACCCAAGGAACCAGTCTCCATCCGCAAAAAAATTATTGAACTTTTTATTCGTAGTCAATACTTTTGTACAAAATGAGTTTCTTTGTACTAGGGCTCATTCATTATGGGAGCGAACATGTCCAGATTCAGCATATTACAAATTTCAGATACTCACCTTTCGCCGCGTACCGAGCATTTCCGCGAGAACAATCGCCTGCTCGCCGAACCACTGGCGGAATCGGATCACGACTTCATCATCCACACGGGCGATGTGACCCTGGACGGCATCCGTTATGACGAGGACTATGCGTTATGCCGGGATTTCTTTAAGGAATCCGGCAAGACCATCCACTTTCTTGCGGGCAATCATGACGTCGGCGACAATCCCAACCTTTCCAAGCCTGAAAGTGAAAATGGCAGCGCCATCAATGCCGCGCGCTATGCCAGATTTGCGGAGTATTTTGGTGCAGACCGCTGGGTTATCGATCAGGGCAATTGGCGAATCATCGGTATAAGTTCAATGCTGATTGGTTCCGGCCTGCCGCAGGAAACCGAACAATTTGACTGGATAGACCAACAGATCGCGTCGTCTGGTGACCGTTACCTCGCCGTATTCTCCCACCAGCCGATTTACATCGATAATACGGATAGTACCGAGCTGACCTATTGGACTGTCGATCCAAAGGGTTGGGGTCGCCTTGAGGGTCTGATCAACCACCCAAAGCTGCGCTTGATCGCCAGCGGCCACCTGCATCAGCAGCGCTCATCCAAGCGTGGCAATGTGCATCTGGAATGGTGCTCATCAATCGCCTTTACGACAACGGAAGAGCTTGTCCCGGAAATGGGTGGCACCCGCGAAGTCGGCTATATGGAACATCATTTTTCTGATGATGGTCGCGTTGAAAGCAAGGTGTTGAAGCACGAAGGTTTTGCCAATGACCACCTTGAGGACATGATCAAGGTGGTTTACCCACTGATCGGCGGTTAAGCTTTTCAAGGGCCGGAAAACTGGCCTTTATAAAAAATACACCCCCGTTAGCCTGTGCCAACGGGGGTATATTTTTACATGCTTGGATATCAAGCAGGCTTGTGTGCGGTCACCGATGCTGGCACTTTCGAATGACCAAACCAGTTCGGGTTGGTCACGCTGGCCTTGCCTGCATCAATCAACGCATTCTCATCATTGCCGTTGGATTTGTAATCACGATCCGCCAATGGCTGGATACGAACTGAATTCTCTGTTTCTTCGAAAAGATTTACATATTTCAGGTTCTTGTCTCGGCCGATTTCAGCCATTTCCAATGCGGCAGGCAGCTTGCGCGGCAGATTGACGTTCAGCCAGTGACCGTCATGCGCCCAATCACTTCTGGTTTCCCAGAAATTGCGAATATGGCTGGCAAGCCACGCCAGAGCATCCGCATCGAACGCCTCACAGTCGCGCGGCGCGGAAAAAGCGACCGAGGCCATGCCGTTCAGAGCACCTTCACGAGCAACCGCCATCGTCCCGGAATAAGACACATCCTCGGCCACATTGCGCCCTGCATTGATGCCGGACAAAACGAGATCCGGCATTTGCTGATCACGGAATACCCAATGAACTGCAGCGATCACGCAGTCCACCGGCGTACCCGTGCAGGCGTAACGTTTATCTGCAAGCTTGTTGACCGAAAACCCAGCCGTAAGAGACACACAATGTCCGTTTGCACTGCGATTTCCGTCCGGCGCGATGATCCAAACATCATCACTCAAAAGACGCGCGGCTTTCTCAAGCACCGCAATGCCGGGAGCATCAATACCGTCGTCGTTTGAAATCAGAATTCGCATTTCCCACCTCTTGAACACCCCTCTCCCAACAGGAGAGTCTCCGCAATTTATGCGACAACATATGATTTATTTGTACATTCTTTGCAATCCAAATATTTTTGTTCATTTATGTTTTCAAACAATTCTTGACGTAAAGGTAATTATCGCATCATTATCGCTCGCAAATAAGATGGTGAGCCTTCTTGGACGAAAGACACAAAAGGTAGGATAATGGCCCGCAGCACAAAGCCGAAAACCAAGTTTCAAGCAGATCAGGACGAGCTGAAACTACGTGCCGCGTGGCTTTATTATATTGAGGGACTAACGCAGGAGCAGGTTGCGCAGAATCTGGATATCAGCCGGATCAAGGCTTTCCGGCTGCTGGCCGCCACGCGCGACGAGGGCATCGTCCAGATTTCTTTGAACTCCCATGCCGAGCCGCTCATTCGTTTGCAACGTGCGCTGGAAAAACATCTCGGGCTGTTTGAAGCCATTGTCGTGCCCTCTTCCGATCAATCCGAAACCAGTATTTCTGCCGTGATCGGCTACGCCACCGGACGTTATCTTTCAGATCGCCTGCAAGACGGGCTGACAATCGGCGTTGGCTGGGGCGCGACGTTACAGGCCTGTATGAGCCATCTGAAATGGCGTGAAATCAATGACCTGTCAGTGATCTCCCTGCTCGGCGGATTGACACATTCGATGGCCGACAATCCCTCTGCCGTCGCATGGCGGCTGGCTGAGTTTTACAAGACCGAACTCTTTCAGATCACTGCGCCCGTCTTTGTGCCCCACGTCGCGTTAGCCAAGGAATTGTGGGAAATCCAGGATTTGAAGGCGCTAAAAAGCAAGGTGTCCGACATTGACCTCGCGGTTTTGAGTGTAGCGGATGTCAGCAAACAGGCATCTATTTTCCGTCGTGGCTTGCTGACGGCGCAAGATGCCGAAAGCCTGCAGGCCGCAGGTGCAGTTGGCGATGTGTTGTGCCAATTCGTTGATGAGGCAGGTGAAATTGTCGATCATCCGATTAACAAACGCGCTATGGCCATCAACCCAACGGAACTGCGCAAAGTGCCAAAAGTGATCATCTCGGCGGGCGGCGTCCGCAAAGCGCAGATCATCCGCGCCAGTATCATGACCACAAAAGCGCAAGTGCTGATCACGGATGAGATGACTGCGCAGGAATTGCTCACACTGAAAAGCCTGAACTGATTTCAGTTCCTGCCCTGTAGCTAAGATGACCACCGCCCAGTTCACGTTAATGTTCCTTGCTAGTCCGCATTATTTGGCGCTCTGATATCAACAGAGGAGAAAGCCAATGCCATTTCGAAGCGAAGCTTATCGTGGCATCTTCAGCCAGACAGAATTGTCGTTATTGCAACAAGCTTACAATCGTAGCTGCGAGCTTTTGGGCAGGTCTCCATCAACTCATGATGACAGAGACCAGCTTGCACGGGTGGTTATACGCACCTTCGAAGACAGCAACTTCGATCCGGAATTAACGGCACAGCGCGCCTCTGAACTCGCGCGCGTGTTCGAATAACTGAACCAGCATCCCACGAATTACCCAGCCCGCGTCGGGCTGATTTTTTTGCGTAACGGGATTTCCCTCACTCATTGCCATGGCCAAGAGGCAAACGCGCACTAGTTTAGAGACGGCAATCCCATTTGCAGATGTTGAATTCATCTGAAGCTCAAGCGGAGGAAATCCCTATGCAGCATAGAATTCACGAGAATATGGAAGTAATCGGTGCAGACGGCGTGCATGTTGGCACGGTGGACCGGCTGGAGGGCAACCGGATCAAGCTCAAGAAGACCGACAATTCCGGCCAACATATCGACCATCATCACTATATTGAACTTGGCTTCGTTGCCGACATCGAAAGCGACAAAGTCCGGCTTTCAGCCAATGCAGATGTCGCCATCACGCTAGAGGAAGAAGCTTCAGGTCGTCCGGTCGATCTGTAAGTACATTATCGCGGTCGGGCAAACGCGCGCGGCAGCCAGCAACTGCCGTGACAAAAACGTTTGTTGGTCAGGCTGTAAAACGCGGCGTTAGCTCAGCACAATTCCGCCATCGACGTTGAGACTCTGGCCCGTAACAAAGCCAGCGTCATCTGAAGCCAGAAATGCCACCGGTCCCACAACATCTTCCGGGTCGCCGATGCGGCGCATGGCGGTCTTTTCCTGCCAGGACTGGCGCACGGCAACATCGTCCAGATTGACCCGTCCCATATCGGTCAGAATAATCCCCGGGCAAATACAATTGGCTGTAATCCCGTAGGTGCCTACCTCCTGCGCAAGAACGCGGGTGAAGCCCATGACCGCAGCCTTCGATGCCGAATAATGCGCCTGTTCCGGTGCACCGTGCTTGCCACCAATGGAAGCAATATTGACGATACGACCGTATTTCTGCTGCTTCATGTAAGGCAGCACAGCCTGCACGACGAGGAACGTTCCCTTCGCATTGACATCAAGAACGCTATCCCAATGCTCTTCCTTGAGGTGCTCAACATCGCTGGCGATCAGAATACCGGCATTGTTGACGATTGCATCGATACGGCCAAATGTATCAGCCGTCGTCTTGACCATCGCCTCGACGTCAGCCTTGTTGCTCACATCGGCATAAACAGTCAGCGCACGGCGACCGGTAGCCTCAATTTCTTGGGCCACTTCCTGCAATACATCTTTCTGACGTTCGATATCGTTGATCGCGACATCGAAGCCACGCTTGGCCATGCCAAGTGCGATAGCTCGACCAATACCGCGACTAGCGCCGGTGATCAGAGCAATTCTTGCCTGTTCAGTCATCTCATTCTCCCAAAATCAAAGCGCGGTATAACCGCCGTCTACGGCAAGTACTGTTCCCGTCACGAAACTTGCGGCGTCGGACGCCAGAAAAAGAACGGCATTTGCGATCTCGCGTGGCTCTCCCAGCCGCCCCTGTGGCGTCATGCGCATCCAGGTTGAAAACCATTCTTCGTTGCTGCGGCCAGCAAGCGTGAGTTCCGTTGCGGTGTAACCCGGCGCCACCGCGTTGACCCGCACGCCTTGCTTTGCCCATTCAACAGCCAAAGACTTGGTGATGAGGTTTACCCCGGCCTTGGCTGCGTTATAGGCAACCTGCGGCTGCGGATAGACGACAATCTCGCCGCACATGGAAGAGATATTGACAATTGCTCCGCGCCCCACAGCAGCCATGCGTTTGCCAAAGGCCTGAGCACAAAAGAAGACGCCGTTGAGATTGACGTCGATCACCGCGCGCCAGTCTGCTTCAGACGTTTCGCTCGCCGGACCGTTGCGAACAATGCCCGCATTGTTGACCAAAACGTCGGGAACGCCGACCTCGGTAGCAATCGCTTCGGCTGTTCGTTCCGCTGCATCACGATCCGTGACATCCAGAATGTAGAGGCTTGCAGATGAAGGACGGCGCGCATTGAGCTCCGCGACCGTCTGCTTGCCTGCCGCTTCATCGCGGTCCGTAATGATAACCGTCGCGCCAGCTTCAACGAAAAGCTCGGCAATGGCCCGCCCGATACCCCTTGCGCCGCCGGTTATGACGGCACGCTTACCGGTCAGTTGAAAATCTTTGAGCATTTCTTCCTCCCGCCACAATGCCTCAGGCAGCCTGTACGGCCTTTAATGCCGGATAGAGTGCGCGATATTGCTGGTAGATTTCATTGTAGAGTGCTGTCTCGCGCGGGCGTGGTTCGATGCGCTTGCCCGGCCTCACCATCGCGGCAATGCCGTCATCGATGCTTGCGAAATGACCGGCCCCATGCGCGGCGAGAACCGCAGCGCCAACAGAAGGCGCATCGCGCGATTGCGGCACACAGACCGGCAGCCCAGCTGTATCAGCGTGGATTTGCAACCAGAGCGGTGATGCGCTGGCCCCGCCCCCAACGGTGATTTCCTGTCCGCGATAACCAGCATCAGCCATGGCATCGAGAATGGCACGCGTGCCGAAACTGATGCCTTCCATGATGGCACGGAAGATGTGATGCGGTTCATGCGCCAGCGTCAGTCCGACAATTGCGCCGCGAGACAAGGCATCGGTATAGGGTGTGCGGTTGCCCTGAAAATGATCCTGCACCAGAAGCCCTTCGGCGCCCGGCTCCAACGCCGCCGCCTTGGCATTCAGCGCTTCCATATCCATGGTGCCGTTCATCATACGCCCAAGCCATGCGATGATCGACCCTGTGGAAGTCTGACCGCCCTCGATGATGTAGCGGTCTGGATAGACCATGTTGGGATAGCTGCCCCAAATGCCCGGCGCATGCAGAGGCTTGTCTGCAACACCAAATTGCAAGTGAGATGAACCAGTTATCAGCGCAAGTTGACCCGGTTTGGCAACACCGAGACCGATCATGCCGATGAGTGCGTCGGCTCCGCCCTGCACAACTTTTACGCTCTGCGAAAGGCCAAGTGCGGAAGCAGCCGATGCGCAAAGTCCGCCGATAACCTCCCCGGGCGCGACCACGCGGGACGGCCATTTTTGCAACAGAGCGTCGAGGCCAAGTTTCTCCAGAAGTGTGACCGGAAAGCCGCCGCGATCCGTCGAATAGTGCCAGCGAAGCGAGACGTTATTGAGGCTCGCAGCCTTTTCGCCGGTCAGGCGCAGGGTCATGAAATCCTGATATTCGCAGATTGTATCTGCCTTCTCGAAGACTTTCGGCTCATTGCGTGCGATCCACAGCGCCTTCGGGATCATCCATTCCGCTGAAACGGGCCCTCGCCCGCCGCCATTGGCCTGCAAGGCCTGATCGCCAGTGGCAAGCACGGCATCCGCCTCGGCACTTGCGCGAACATCCATCCAGATGATCGAGGGACGCAGCGGCTTGCCGTCGGCATCCAGAGCCACGACAGTGCAGCTGGTCGTCGCCAGCGTGATGGCTTCAATTGCCGATGGGTCGATAGCCGATTCCGCTATCGCCTTGCGTGCGGCCTGGACGAAGCATGACCACCAGTCTTCCGGATTTTGCTCCGCGCGCGCGCCGCTGGAAAACTTCGTCTCATAGGAAACTGCCGCACTTGCAAGGCACGTGCCCGACAAGTCGTAAACCCGCGCCCGGATGCTTTCCGTTCCTCCGTCGGCGGTGAGAAAATAAGCCATTCAATTCCTCCCGAGGCGGCTGCGAAAACTCCTCCAGTCTTCGCATGCCTCATCGCGCAATTTTCAACTCAGGCCGCGAAATGCTTCCAGCGCCTTGCCCGCATACATGACTGCCGGGCCGCCACCCATTTCAACGGCGACTTCAAGCGCCTCGATCAGTTCCTTTTCGGTTGCGCCGTGCCGGATTGCTGCGTCCACGTGGTAAAGGATGCAGTCTTCGCACCCCTTCACCACGGCAATGCCGACCGCAATCAGTTCGCGCTGCGCCGAAGAAAACGCACCCGCCGCCGTTGCGGTCTTGCTGACCTTGGCAAAGCCACCCATCAGTTCGGGTGCAGATTTTGCAAATGCACCGAGCCGTGCTTGCGCTTCTTTCAGACGAAGCCTGACATCGTCAGTCATGGGAGCCTCCCGTGGAATTTATAATCAGATCAAGCACTTCTTTGGACTGGTCCCATTGCGGCATATGGCCGGACTGCCCGAGGAAATGCACAGCAATGGACGATGGTAATGCAGTCGCCTGTTGCCAGGGAATGATGCGATCCAGCAGACCGACGAGAACGCGAACCGGCTTTACACGGGACAGCTTTTCCAGCGCCGGAACGATGTCGGAAGTTTGCCCCGAAGGACCGACAATCGCTGCGGAAAGCGCCTTGAGACGTCCCTTGGCCATGGTTTTCGCAAATTCCGCCGCCAGTTCCGGCGAAAGCTCGACCGGCTTGGCCGCGATACGGCGCAACAGATGGCTGACTTCACCAGCCGTCGTTGCATTGGCCATGCCGGAGATAAATCCGGCATCGACTTCAGAGCCAAGTCCCGCAGGCGCGATAAGCGTCAGGCTCGAAATGCGGTCTGCATGGGCATCCGCAAATTGCGTGGCTGCGACCGCACCAAGAGAATGCGCGACAACGTCAACCTCGGCAACTCCCAGAGCATCAAGGAACGCGGGCAGGAAGGTGCTGAGTTCAGCCGCGTCCGCAACATCGATTGTCGTCAGTCCGTGGGCAGGCAGATCAGGCACGATAACGCGGCAGTTTGCACGCCGCAGTCCCGCTGCAATGCCGCTCCAGGTCGTCCGGTCGCCAGAGAAACCGTGCAGCAAGAGGATTGTACGACCATTCTTCGGCCCCTGATCCAGATAGGCAATACGACCATTTGCAAGATCGGCAAAATGCACAGCACTATTGGATTTCGAACCGCTGGAAGCCGCAAGCACGTCTTCCTTCTCGATCCGTCCCCGACGCCCGCTGCCCGAAAGCGAATTGATGTCGATGCCATTCTGGCGAGCAACCTTGCGAGCAAGCGGCGTCGCGCGAACACGCTCGCCGCTGTTTGGCGAAGCCGCAGGTTTGGCAACGGAAGCTTCCACAGCCTCCTGAACTGCTTCAACGTCTTGAGCGGTCGCCGCTTGGGCGTCCGGCGTTTCATCTTCACCGTCGCTGGTCCAATCGGGTCCAGTGCCGATGTCGATGCGGGCCAGAGGCGCGCCGACAACCACATGGTCGCCAATAGCGCCGATCCATTCATTGAGTGTGCCGTCACCCAATGCCGGAAACTCGGCTACGGTCTTGTCGGTTTCGATTTCAATGATCGAATCCCCGCGCTTGAAACTGTCGCCCGGCTTGACGAGGAAGCCGACAATCTTGCCCTCCTCCATCGTCTCGCCAAGGCGCGGCATTTTCAGAATCCGTTCACTCATGACAACATTCTCTCGGCAACGGAGCGGATGAAATCGGTCGTCGGAACGCTACCGGTTTCAAGCTCCTGCGAAACTGAAATCGGAATGTCCTCACCGGCTACACGCACCACCGGCTGTTCGAGATAATCGAAGCATTCCTCGGTAATGCGAGCGGCAAGCTCTGCCGCAACACCGGCAGTCATCACGCCTTCCGAGACAACCATCGCCTTGCCGACGCGTTCGACATGTTCGCGCACGGTGTCGAAATCCAGTGGATTGAGCGTGCGCAGGTCGATGACCGTCGCTTCGATGCCCTTGGCGGACAGCTTCTCGGCGGCGTCGAGTGCGTAATGCAGCTGGCGCGAATAGGTGACGATGACGAGGTCCTTGCCTGTACGGCGTACAGCGGCCTTGCCCCATGCGAGCGGCTCGGCGTCGAGATCAACCTCTTCCTTGCGGGTGTAGAGCGCCTTGTGCTCGATGAAGACCACAGGGTCG
>Ga0153948_1000052_pt1 | contig 57598 bp, 38 predicted proteins | sample TSNJ032MetaG_FD_104696 | JGI IMG/M metagenome (GOLD analysis project Ga0153948, IMG submission 104696) | Attine ant fungus gardens microbial communities from New Jersey, USA - TSNJ032 MetaG | ecosystem: Host-associated > Fungi > Mycelium > Unclassified | place: USA: New Jersey, Wharton State... | reverse complement strand
GTATCGAGAAATAGGAGCCATCACCCTCGCTACCAAACGATGGGTGGCGGCCATGCGCGGGTTGGTAGACCGGTCGATACGGAACCCGGCGCTCACGAATGAGCCCCACGCATGTCCACCATAAAACTGAGCCCCCAAAAGAGGCTACATAAGGTGACGCCATACGACCGTACCGAAATGGGCTACCAAACCCGATCACTGATTTCCAGTGACAGGGAAACGATAAGCCCAACGCATAGCCGTGTAAGCCGGCGGATTCTGGCGTACGCGTAGGTAACGGCGCAAGGCGTTGTAGCCGTTATGGCGTAACGGTTCGTGTATTTTCAACGTGGTTGCGGGGTTATGTTTATTTGCGGGGTTTGCTCTGTTGTTTTGATTTTGTCTGATAGGCCGCTTTCGCGAGCAAGTCGAATCGTCGCACCGCCGCTCCCACAGTTGGAATGCTTGCATTCAGTGGGAGGTTGGTCGGCTTGTGAGCCGTCATCGCTGGCAAGCCAGCTCCCACAATTTGACCGAGTGCATTCAGTCAGAGATTGGTCGATCAAGAGGCCGCCTTCGCGAGCAAGCTAGCTCCCACGGGTTTCCTGGCGGCTCTGCTGATTTGAATTACGGCCTGAGGCATCTGGAAGGAACTGCCCGCGCACAGACCAGTCGCATGAACAGGAAGCCGTTTTTTCAGAGGAGTGAACGTGTCCAGCGATCCCAAGCGTCACGCCGCCGACGCCCCCGTCATCCATCGACTGCGCGTGCTGACGGTCAACACCCACAAGGGCTTCACCGCCCTCAACCGGCGCTTCATCCTGCCGGAACTGCGTGAAGCGGTGCGCAGCACCTCGGCCGATCTGGTGTTTCTGCAGGAGGTGGTGGGCGAACACGAGCGCCATTCCAATCGTTACCAGGAATGGCCGCAAACCTCGCAATACGAATTTCTTGCCGACAGCATGTGGAGCGATTTCGCCTACGGGCGCAATGCGGTCTATCCCGACGGCCACCACGGCAATGCCCTGCTGTCGAAATACCCGATCCGCGAATACCGCAACCTCGACGTGTCGATCACCGGCCCCGAGCGCCGCGGCCTGCTGCACTGTGTGCTGGACGTACCCGGTCACGCCGAAGTCCACGCGATCTGCGTGCACCTGAGTCTGCTGGAAAGCCACCGCCAATTGCAGTTGCAGTTGCTTTGCCAGTTGCTCGAATCATTGCCCGACGATGCACCGGTGATCATCGCCGGCGACTTCAATGACTGGCAACTGCAGGGCAATGTCGCCCTCGCCCGTCGCGATTACCTGCACGAAGCCTTCGAACGCCACCACGGCCGTCCGGCCAAGACCTACCCCGCGCGTTTTCCGTTGCTGCGCCTGGACCGTATCTACCTGCGCAATGCCAGCAGCCACGACCCGCAGATCCTCGGCAACAAGCCGTGGACGCACCTGTCGGACCACTTGCCGCTGGCGGTTGAGGTGCATCTTTAAGCGCAGTTCGGACATGACCGTTGGTCAGTCGTGCTTGATCGGGCAGCAAATTCTTCTACACCTAGGAAAGCTCAAGGAGTAGCGCATTCAATTCGTTAGAGCAGGGATCTCACGTGGTGCCTCAGTTATACAGGGAGGCCGGATCAAGGCTCGCTCAAGGATGAATTTCCCGAATTCAGCCGAAGGGAATTGCCATGACGCGCTACTCCAGATACCTGCGAGCCCTGCCGCAGACATTGTTCCTGCCTGCCTCACTACTGTTCGCCAGTTCACCCGCCTCTGCCGCCTGTTCACTGATCCCGGGCCCCGGCAACGACGCGTTCACCTGTGACAGTGGCACCAGTGGTGCACTGACCGATCTTGCGGGCAACAACAGCCTGACCTTCCCCGCCAACGGCAGCGGCCAGATCAATGGCAGCGTGACCTTCGGCGCCGGCGCTGACCGGGTGAACATGCAATCGGGGGTGATTACCGGCGCGGTCAGCCAGGGCGCCGGCATCGACGATTTCGTCATGAGCGCAGGCTCGATCGGCTCACTGGCGCAGGGCGATGGCCGCGATACCTTCCTGATGACCGGCGGCACCATCGTCGGCGCCTTTGAAGACGGCGATGTCGCGCGCATGACCGGCGGCACCATCGGCCGGGTCGACATGAAGCTCGACAACAATATTTTCGACCTGTCCGGCGGGCAGATCCTCGGCAACCTGGTCACCGGTTTCGGCACCGATACCATTATCGTTTCCGGCGGGCGCATCGGCGGTAACATCAGTGTCAGCGGCGGCGACGACAGCATTACCGTGACCGGCGGCGAAATCGGCGGCGAGATCCGCGCCAGTGTCGGCAACGACACGCTGCTGTGGGACGGCGGCGGCATCATCCGTTCGGCGATCCTGATGGGCGACGGCAACGACAGCGCAACGCTGCGTAACCTCGATGACAGCGTGCTGGCACTGACCCCCAACGTGGATGGCGGCGCGGGCAACGACGCCCTGATGTTCGACAACACCCGCACCGCGCTGCCAACGCGATTCAGCAATTGGGAAACGGTGAACCTGAACAACGCCTCGCAACTGGACCTGGGGGCGAGCAGCCTGGTGCTTGGCGATGCCGTCAGCGGCAGCGGCGTGCTCAATGTCGATGCCAGCAGCAGCGTGTTCTCCACCCAAGGCGCGGTGTCACCCGCCGTGGCTGGACAGGCCGTGACCGTCAACAACGCCGGGGTCATCGACCTGACTCGCAACAACAGTCGTACCGATGACAGCCTGACCATCAACGGCAACTACGTCGGCAACGGCGGCCAGTTATTGCTGCAAAGCGAGCTCGGTGCCGATGGCGCGCCCAGCGACAAACTGGTGGTCAACAACGGCAGCCTCAGCGGTGCCACGGTCATCAGCATGACCAACATCGGCGGGATCGGTGGCCTGACCCAGGAAAACGGCATTCAGGTGGTGCAGGCTCAAGGCTCCACCGTCAGTACCAACAATGCCTTCAGCTTCAGCGGTCCGGTGTCGGTCGGCGCTTACGATTACTACCTGTTCAAGGGCGGCGTCACCGCCGGCAGCGAAAACAGCTGGTACCTGCGCTCCGCCGTCGTCGCACCGCAGGTAGCCAGCGTGCCCAACCCCGATCCGAGTCAGCCGCCGATTCTGGTACCGGTGGTGGCGACTCCGGTTGCCGCGCTGATCACTCCTGTTGCACCCGCCCCCGGCGAACCCGCGCCGCCCATCGCCAGCCCTGAGCTGCCCGTACTCCCCGTGCTGCCCGCCGCCGTGGCGGGCGCTGCGCCGATCCCGATCTATCGTCCGGAAGTGCCCAACTGGTCAGTGCTGCCGCCTGCCGCCGCGCAATTGACTCTCAGCGCACTCGGCACGTTTCACGATCGTCAGGGCGATCAACGCCTGCTCAGCGAAACCGGTGCCTTCGGGGCCGGTTGGGGCCGGGTCTACGGCAAGAACCTCGACCAGAGCTGGGCCGGCACTGTGACCCCGCGCCTGAATGGTTCACTCAATGGCTTTCAAGTCGGCAATGACCTGTACAGCACGCAGACGTCGGGCGGGCAAACGCAACGCATTGGCCTGTTCGTTGGCCGCAGCCGGATTCAGGGCGATGTTGACGGTTTCAACGAAGGCTTCGAGAACAACAGCGCGGGCAAGATCAAACTTGAGGGCGACAGTTATGGCCTGTACTGGACGCTGACCGATCCCTACGGCTGGTACCTCGATACCGTGGTGATGGGCACACGTTTCGACGGCGACAACCGTTCCGACCGTGGGCTGAAACTGGACAATCGCGGGCATGCCCTGACGCTCTCGGCCGAGGCAGGCTACCCGTTCGCGCTCAACGATACCTGGGTGGTCGAGCCGCAAGTGCAGCTGATCCACCAGAAAATCTCCCTCGACAGCCAGGACGACGGCATCTCGCGAGTGTCATTCGATTCCGACGCTGCCTGGACCGGTCGCCTCGGCGCCCGACTCAAGGGCCGTTATCAGGTCAACGGCTTGCCGCTGGAGCCGTACCTGCGGGCCAACCTCTGGCACACCTTTTCCGGCACCGATTCGGTGACCTTCGATGGCACCGATACCATCGACAGCCAGCAGAAATCCTCGACCGCTGACGTGGGCCTCGGCGTCGTACTGACGCTTGACCGTGCGGTGAGTGTTTACGCCAGCACCGATTACAGCCGCAATATTGACAGCAATGACCTGCGTGGGCTGGCAGGAAATCTTGGGGTTCGCATCAGTTGGTGAATCGATAGCAGGCTGCTTGAGCCCTCTACAGCCCGGTCTCCGCACTGTTTTGCCCTGCAAACAACGACTTGGATATGCGCAGAAAAACAAACGCTTGCACGGCCTGATTTAGCTGTACCGCTCATCGTGCAGTTTCTTGACGCATGGGCATCACTCTTCTTATCTCTACCTTACTACCCCCGGAATCACTATCCGGGGCGACCCTTACGGCACTCGCGAAATCGAGCGCCGCGGTTCGCCCCGCTCCATTCGGTCGCCCCTCGTTCGGGGTAGGAGAGACGCCAGAAAAGAGATCCCGCATGCGCTTGCAAGGTAGACCTCCATGAAAAGCTCATTCACCCCACAAGAGATCAAAGTGACGTTTTGCACAGTGTCGAGTTCGATTCTGCTGTGCTCATCCATGGAGGCGCAGGCCGGACCTGCGGCGGATGAAACCACCCCCTGGTATCGCCAGGACATGCCCGTTCTGACCCTGCCGGCGACCGTTGTCACCCCCGAGCCACAACGCCTGAGCCCGCGTCCCGATTTGCAAGGCGCCGACCTGATCACCGAGGATCTGGCGCCGGCAGCCTGGGACCGGTTGTACGGGCAAAGCGCCCGGCAAGCGCAAACCGACGTGCTTGCGGCAGGTTTGACGACGCCCGGCAACGGCGACTTCAAAGGGCCGCCAGTAATGACCATACAAAGCCCCGGCGGACACACCCAGACCATCGGCCTGATCGGCGGGCAAAAGCAGATCATGGCCAACAGTGACGGCCTGATCAACAGCCGCGCCCTCGCCGATCCGACCACCGATACCCTGAACCTGCAAGGCCAGAGCCTCGGCGCTTATTACCGCCTGACTGGCGCACAAGGCTGGCATGTAGACCTGTCGGCCAGCGGTGGCCGGGTCAGTGGTTTCAGTCGCAACGAACAAGGCGCGCGCCAGGCCACCGAAGGCAGTGCGATGACCTTCTCGGTCGAAGGCGGTTACCCCATCGGGCTGAGTGAAAACTGGGTGGTCGAACCCCAGGCGCAATTGATCAACCAGCGCATTACTCTCGACACGCCATACGCGGGTTCCGGCAATGCCTCATCAACGGATCTGTCGGCGTGGAGCGGCCGCGTCGGCGCCCGCCTCAAAGGCAGTTACGATGTGAACGGTCTGCCGGTGGAACCCTACGTGCGTACCAACCTCTGGCACACGGTCTATACCGGCAACACGGTGACCCTCGATCAAGTCGACAAGATCAGCAGCAGCCGCAAGTCATCAACGGTCGAATTAGGGCTGGGATTGGTGGCGCGGGTGACGCCTGCCGTCAGTCTGTATGTCAGCGCCGATTACAGCAGCGACGTGGATGACAATGATCTGAACGGGTTGATTGGCAGTCTGGGGGTGCGGATGCGGTGGTGATTTTCGGATCACCCAAGATCACTGTGGGAGCGAGCTTGCTCGCGAAAGCGGCTGAACATTCAACATCATCGTTGACTGACATATCGCCTTCGCGAGCAAGCTCACTCCCACAGGGTTATCGGTACCTGGATCAGCCCTCCGGCTTGAGAATCAGCACCGCCAGCGGCGGCAGATTCAGTTCCAGCGACAGCGACTGGCCATGGCTCGCCACCTCTTCGGTAAACGCCCCGCCGCCATTGCCATAGTTGGACCCGGCGTAAGTGTCGGCATCGCTGTTGAGCAACTCCGCCCAGCGCCCGGCAAACGGCACGCCGACCCGATACGACTGGCGCGGCACCGGGGTGAAGTTGGCCACCACCAGCACCGGTTTGCCGTCCTTGCTCCAGCGCAGCCACGCGTACACGCTGTTGATCGCGTCATCGCCGATCAACCACTGGAAGCCCTGCGGCGCATCGTCCTGATCGTGCAGCGCCGGTTCTTCGCGGTACAGGCGATTGAGGTCGCCGACCAGTTTCTGTACGCCTTTGTGTTCCGAGTATTGCAGCAGGTACCAGTCCAGTTGCTGATCGTGATTCCACTCACGCCACTGGCCGAATTCGCAGCCCATGAACAACAGTTTCTTGCCCGGATGGGTCCACATGAAACTCAGATAGGCGCGCAGGTTGGCAAATTTCTGCCAACGATCGCCGGGCATCTTGTCGATCAGCGAGTGCTTGCCGTGCACCACTTCGTCGTGGGAGATCGGCAGGATGAAGCGTTCGGACCAGGCGTAGACCAGACCGAAACTCAATTCGTTGTGGTGATGCGCGCGGTACACCGGATCCTGCTGGATGTAGTGCAGCGAGTCGTGCATCCAGCCCATGTTCCATTTGTAGGCGAAACCGAGACCGCCCTGCTGGGTGCTCTGGCTGACGCCCGGCCAAGCGGTGGACTCCTCGGCGATCACCAGCGCACCCGGCGCTTCCAGTTCGACCACGTCATTCAAGTGACGGAGGAAATCGATCGCCTCCAGATTCTCACGCCCGCCGTGGCGGTTCGGCACCCATTCGCCGGCCTTGCGCGAATAGTCGCGATACAGCATCGAGGCCACCGCATCCACACGCAGACCGTCGATGTGGAAATGCTTCAACCAGTGCAGCGCAGACGCCAGCATGTAGCCGTGGACCTCGGTGCGGCCCAGGTTGTAAATCAGCGTGTCCCAATCCTGATGAAAGCCTTCCAGCGGGTTGCCATACTCGTACAACGCCGTGCCATCGAATTGCGCCAGACCATGGGTGTCGGTGGGGAAATGCGCCGGCACCCAGTCGAGGATCACGCCGATGTCGGCGCGGTGGCAGGCGTCAACGAATTCACCGAACTGCTCTGGCGTGCCGTATCGGGCGCTCGGGGCGAATTGCGAGAGCAACTGATAACCCCATGAGCCGCCAAACGGGTGCTCCATGATCGGCATCAGTTCGATGTGGGTGAAACCCAGTTCCTTGACGTAAGGAATCAGCCGTTCAGCCAGTTCCGGCCAGGTGTACTGACGGGCGACTTCGCCCAGATCGTCCAGTTCGCACTGCCACGAGCCGGCATGCAATTCGTAGATCGACAGCGGCGCCGAATGTTTCTGCCGATCGCGACGGCCGCTCATCCAATCCTGATCCTGCCAGTCGATCTGCAGCGGCGCGGCGACTTTCGATGCGGTGTCCGGCGGCAGGCTGGTGGCCAGTGCCATCGGGTCAGCCTTCAGCGGCAGAATGCCGTGGGCGCCGAGTATTTCGTACTTGTACAACTCGCCCGCCTGCAGGCGCGGAATGAACAACTCCCAGACCCCGGATGGATGGCGCAGGCGCATCGGATGCCGGCGACCGTCCCAGACGTTGAAATCGCCGACCACCGACACCCGCCGGGCATTCGGCGCCCACACGGCAAAACGCACACCGTCGACGCCATCGACCGTGGTCAGTTGCGCGCCGAGGCAACTGCTGAGGTCGCGATGATTACCTTCGGCGAACAGATACAAATCCATCTCGCCGAGCAACTGGCCGAAGCTGTAGGGATCTTCCGCGATCTGTTCGCCGCCGGCCCAACGCGTGCGCAGCAGATACGGCCGCGCCTGATCGAAGTGACCGACAAACAATCCCGGTGTTTCGGTGGCTTGCAGTTCGCCGCGTTCTTCACCGCTGTCCTTGTCCAGCACTTCGACTTTCAACGCACCCGGCAGATAAGCGCGGATGAACTGCCCGCCGGCACCGTCACCGTGCGGGCCGAGAATGGAAAAAGGGTCGCGATGTTCGGCGCGCACCAGGGCGTCGATGTCCTGCGCCGCCGGCAATAACGCTTCTTTAGCGCGACCCTGTTCCTTGTTCGAGAAACTCATGACTACTCTCCACCAAGATCGGAAAAGGGTTTAAGCCCTGTCAATAACCCATACAAACCGTGCAACGGCACGGGCAGCCACGTGGGGCGATTTTCGGCTTCATAGGCCACTTCATAGGCCGCCTTCTCCAGGCCGAACAGCGCAAGCGCAGCGTCGGCACCCGCAGGATCCTGCCAGGCATGATCAAGACTAGCTGCCGCTTGGCGATACGCCTGCACAAATGCCTCGCGTGCCTCACGCAGGTAGCGCTCGGCAACCCGATGCCGCGCCGCTTCCGACTCCGGACTGTGATCGACGTTGTGCACGTTGATGGTCATGGCCGCCGCGTAATCGAAGGAGCGCAGCACGCCGCTGACGTCCTTGTACGGACTGTGTTTGCCGCGCCGTTCGTGCAGTGGCCGCGCCGGTTCACCCTCGAAATCGATCAGATAGGCATCGCCCTTGATCACCAGCACCTGGCCCAAGTGCAGGTCGCCGTGTACGCGGATCCGCAAGCCGCCAACGGCTTTCTGCGCGAGTTCCTGCACATGGCCGAGGATGACTTTCTTGTTGTCCAGCAGCCGCGCGACCATTTTCTGATCCGCCGTGCTCAGATGACTCTGATGCTGCTTGAGCAGCTTCAAGGCATGCTCGACCTGCGCCGCAACGTCCTTGCCAGTGGCTTGCGCCTCCTTGGCGCTGGTGGTCTGCGGGGCGAAGTCGGGATTGTCGCTCGGCGCCGCCAGCACTTTGTGCATCTCGCCCAGACGCTGACCGAGCATGCCGGCAAAGTCCTTCAGCTCGCCGAGGGCGTTGTAGTGCTGTTCCTGCTCGGACATCGCGTCCGCCAGCTCATCACGCAGCGCCCGTTCGAGGTTGTTCTGCGTCCATTCCCAGGCATCGCCCTGATTGCTCAGATAGCCTTGGGCGATCATCAGCAGATTGTCTTCGCCCGCGCCATCGCGGCGAATCACCGAGCCGAGCAGCGGCGAGATGTTGGCGAAACCGGCTTCAGTCAAGTACGCGCTCATTTCCAGTTCTGGATGCACACCCGAGGCGACCTTGCGGATCAGTTTCAGCACCAGACTGTTGCCGATCACCACCGAACTGTTCGATTGCTCGGCCGACAGATAGCGCACCTCGGATTCCGCGCCGAGGCCGAGTTTTTCCAGCTGCGCGGTCGGCGCGAAACGAATCTCGCCCTGTTCGGAGTTGAGCACGGTGTTGCTCTGCATGCCTTGCAGTACCGCGTGGACAAACGATTCGAGGCTGAAGGCATCCGTGATCAGACCAACCTGCCGCCCGCGACGAACACGCGACAACGCCAGTTGCTGCGGCAACGCCGGGCCGACCTGATCTTCGGCGATGAAGCCGAACGGCAGTTGATAGCGGCTGGTCTGCCCGGCGCTGGTCACTTCGATCTCGCTGAGCAGCACTGGATGCTGCGCATCGCCGAAGCGCACGCCGTAGGCCAGATTGACCTGTTCGATGGCTGCGTCCTTGCCGGCAAACCAGCGGCGGTTCTGCAGCCAGCTCGGCAGGATGCTCTGCTCCAGCGTATTGCGGGTCGGTGCTTCGAGCAGTTCTTCCATGCGTTTTTTCAGCACCAGCGTGGTGAAGTCCGGCAGGCTCTGCGCCGGTTCCACGTGCCAGCTCGGCATCTGGTTTTCTGCAGCCAGGGCGAACCAGTAGAAACCGTACGGCGCCAGGGTCAGGAGGAAATTCAACTGGCCGATCGGCGGGAACGCGTTACCGCCGAGCATCTCCACCGGGACCATGCCGACGTAGGCCGACAGATCGAGTTCCGCCGCCTGCGCGCTGCGCGAGACGTTGGCCACGCAAAGGATGATTTCGTGCTTGCCGTCGGCGTCGGTGAATTCCCGGGTGTAGGCCAGAATCCGTCGGTTGCTCGGCGAGAGCATCTTCAGCGTGCCACGCCCGAACGCCTTGGACTGCTTGCGCACGGCGAGCATGCGCCGGGTCCAGTTGAGCAGCGAATGCGGGTCGCCGGCCTGGGTCTCGACGTTGACCGACAGGTAGCCGTATTGCGGGTCCATGATCGGCGGCAGCACCAGGCTGGCCGGATCGGCGCGGGAGAAGCCGCCGTTGCGGTCGATCGACCATTGCATCGGCGTGCGCACGCCGTCGCGGTCGCCGAGGTAGATGTTGTCGCCCATGCCGATTTCGTCGCCGTAATACAACGTCGGCGTGCCGGGCATCGACAGCAGCAGGCTGTTGAGCAGCTCGACGCGGCGGCGGTCACGCTCCATCAACGGCGCCAGACGCCGGCGAATGCCGAGGTTGATCCGCGCGCGGCGGTCAGCGGCGTAGTAGTTCCACAGGTAATCGCGCTCCTTGTCGGTGACCATTTCCAGTGTCAGTTCATCGTGGTTGCGCAGGAAGATTGCCCACTGGCAATTGGCAGGAATTTCCGGGGTCTGGCGCAAAATGTCGGTGATCGGGAAGCGATCTTCCTGGGCCAGCGCCATGTACATGCGCGGCATCAGCGGGAAGTGAAAGGCCATGTGGCATTCGTCGCCGTTGACGCCCTCGGCATCGGTGTCGCCGAAGTACAACTGGGTGTCTTCCGGCCACTGGTTGGCCTCGGCCAGCAGCATGCGGTCGGGGTAATTCGCGTCGATTTCGGCACGGATCTGCTTGAGGACATCGTGGGTCTCGGGCAGGTTTTCGTTATTGGTGCCGTCGCGCTCGATCAGGTACGGAATGGCGTCGAGGCGCAGGCCGTCGATGCCCATGTCCAGCCAGTAGCGCATCACCGACAGCACCGCTTTCATCACTTGCGGGTTGTCGAAATTCAGGTCGGGCTGGTGCGAATAGAAACGGTGCCAGAAGTACTGACCGGCAACCGGGTCCCAGGTCCAGTTGGACTTCTCGGTGTCGAGGAAGATGATCCGCGTGCCGTCGTATTTCTGGTCGTCATCCGACCACACGTAGAAATCCCGCGCCGCCGAACCAGGCTTGGCCTTGCGCGCCCGCTGGAACCACGGGTGCTGATCGGAGGTGTGGTTGATGACCAACTCGGTGATCACCCGCAAGCCGCGTTTGTGCGCCTCGGCGATGAAGCGCTTGGCGTCGGCCATGGTCCCGTAGTCGCTGTGTACGCCACGGTATTCGGCGATGTCGTAACCGTCGTCGCGGCGTGGCGACGGGTAGAACGGCAGTAGCCAGATGGTGTTGACGCCGAGTTCGGCGATGTAATCGAGTTTGGCGATCAGGCCGGGAAAGTCGCCGATCCCGTCGTTGTTGGAATCGAAAAACGATTTGACGTGAACTTGATAGATCACCGCATCCTTGTACCAGAGCGGGTCTTTGATAAAGGTGGCTGCCTTGGGTTTCTTCGCCATGTGAAACTCCTGTTCAATTCTGTGAGACCACACGGATGCTCTGTGATGAGGGGCTGTGTGGTGAGGGGATTCATCCCCGATGGGCTGCGAAGCGGCCCTGCTTTTATTCAGTTTTACCCAGTTATTTTTTGAGGCTGCTGCGCAGCCAGTCGGGGATAAATCCCCTCACCACAAGTTTTTGAGCAAGGTCTTAAGCGGCAGTAATCCGCCAGATCCCGAACGGTTGGTACGCCGGGTCAATGCGCATGAACTGATACTTGCCATGCCAGTCCCAGCGATGCCCGTTCATCAAGTCCTCACCGTGGGTGGTCGCGTCGTCCGGCAGGCCCATCTCCCACAGCGGCAGCTCGAAATTGGCTTCCTGCACGTTGTGCGGATCGAGGCTCACCGCCACCAGAATGAAATTGCTGCCGTCGAAGCTGCGCTTGCCGAAGTACAGAATGTTGTCGTTCCAGGCGTTGTAGACCTTCAGCCCCAGGTGCGTGTGCAGCGCCGGATTCTGCCGGCGGATGCGGTTGAGCTGGGCGATTTCGGCAATGATGTTGCCCGGCGCGTTGAAGTCGCGGACGCGGATCTCGTATTTCTCCGAATCGAGGTATTCCTCCTTGCCCGGCACCGGCGCCGCTTCGCACAGTTCATAACCGGAATACATGCCCCACAGGCCCGAGCCCATGGTTGCCAGCGCCGCACGGATGAGAAAGCCCGGACGCCCCGACTCATGCAGGAACGCCGGGTTGATGTCCGGCGTGTTGACGAAGAAGTTCGGCCGGTAGCATTCGCGCCACGGCGACTCGTTGAGTTCGGTGAAATAGGTCGCCAGCTCGGCCTTGGTGTTGCGCCAGGTGAAATAGGTATAACTCTGGGAATAACCGACCTTGCCCAGACGCGCCATCATCGCCGGCGTGGTGAACGCCTCGGCGAGGAAGATCACCTCCGGGTGCAGCGCCCGCACATCGGCGATCAGCCATTGCCAGAACGGCAGCGGCTTGGTGTGCGGGTTGTCGACGCGGAAGATCTTCACGCCTTCGTTGACCCAGCCGACGACGATATCGCGCAGCTCGACCCACAGACTGGGGATCGCGTCCGGCGCATAGAAGTCGACATTGACGATGTCCTGGTATTTCTTCGGCGGGTTTTCCGCGTATTTGATCGTGCCGTCCGGCCGCCAGTTGAACCAGCCCGGATGCTGCTTGAGCCATGGGTGATCCTGGGAACACTGGATGGCGAAATCGAGGGCGATCTCCAGGCCATGCTCGGCGGCAGCGGCCACCAAACGGCGGAAGTCTTCGCGAGTGCCGAGTTGCGAGTGAATCGCTTCGTGGCCGCCCTCCTCGCTGCCGATTGCATAAGGGCTGCCCGGATCATCCGGCCCGGCCGTGAGGGAATTGTTGCGGCCCTTGCGATGGGCGCGGCCAATCGGGTGGATCGGCGTGAAGTACAGCACGTCGAAGCCCATGTCCTGAATCATCGGCAGACGCGAGTGCACGTCGTTGAACGTGCCATGCCGGTTGGGATCGTCGGTGATCGATCGCGGAAACAGCTCGTACCAACTGGCAAACTCGGCCAGTTCCCGTTCGACATCCACCGGGAATTCGGCACTCAAGCTCAGATAGGCACGGTGATCGGCCTGCGCCATCAATTGCGCACTGCGCGAGTGCAGAAACAGTGCCACCTGCTCGGTTTCGAGCAGGCCGGACAATTCATGATGCAAGGCGGCGAGTTGTTCGCTGAGCTGACCTTCGCTGCGCTCGGCGGCCTGCTGCACCATGCTGCGGCCTTCCTGCAACTCCAGTGAAACCGGGACGGCGGCGTTGTGCTTTTTCTCCAGTTCGTACTGGAAACTGGCGAAGTGGTCGATCCACGCCTCGACACAAAAGACGAAACGCCCCTGATGCTCGGGCCGAAAACGGCCCTCCCAGCTGTTGTTGCCGAGGTCATTCATGACTTCGCTCTGCCAGGTCTCGGTGCCTTCTTCGTGCCAGCGCACGCGCACCGCGAGCTTGTCGTGGCCATCGGCAAACACTTTGCTGGTGACGACGACGTCACGCCCGGCAATCGACTTGACGGCAAACTGCCCGCCATCGAGGGTCGGTATGGTGTTTTCGATCACGATGCGCGGCAGCAGCAACGCCTGCGACAGCGGCATGTGCGGGTTGTAGCTCTGCTCTGAAGGTTTTTCAGCAGACATCGAGCATCTCTCCTTTACGCCCCAAGGACGCTCTTGTGCCGGATCCGTGTTCACAATGAGGCACCGGCCACGACTTGAACTGACTTAGGTTCCGAGCGACCGGCGCGGGGAAAAGTTCACAGGGATTTGCCTGAACAAATCAGCGGATCGAAATCGCCAACAGGTGGTCAATCCACTTAAGCACTTCTCACGCCATGTGCCACACGGAGGTCTACAGATGAACATCCCGATCCCGGCCGGAACGCCTGATCCGAACATCGACAAACCCACCCTGCCCGAGACCGAACCGCAGCCGATCCCCGAGCAGGAACCACCGGGCACCACACCACCACCGAAGGAAGAGCCACCGACGACGATGCCGCCGGTGATCGTCTAAGAACCCGATCGATCGTTCCCATCCGTCATGGGAACGATCGATTACAGGTGCTGGTTTTTCTCCCCATCCTTCTCAAACATCCTGACCACCCGCGGCATCACGCTGAAAATCCCCAACGCCAACAACGTGCTGAGCAGCGCCGTCGCTTCCCTGCCCAACCCGGCCGCCACGCCGATCGCCGCCGTCATCCACAACCCGGCAGCCGTGGTCAGTCCTTTCACGTGCCCTTCGTCACCTTCCTGATTCTTCAGAATTGTCCCGGCACCGAGAAAGCCGATCCCGGCGATCACCCCCTGCAACACCCGGCTCATCGCATCGGATTCCGCCCCTGAGGTCTGCGGCACCAGCACAAACAGCGCCGCTCCCAACGCCACCAGCATGTGCGTACGCACCCCGGCAGCCTTGCCCTTATGCTCACGTTCGAAACCGAGAATTCCGCCCAGCACCGCCGCCATCAACAGGCGCACGGTGATACGCGTCAGTTGCGAGGCATCGCCGACGTCGGCGAACTCCGCTTGCAGCGTCACCCACACTTCATGCCACCAGGCGTTCATTGCTCCATCCTTCTTATTTGTCGTTAGTGGATGGACAGCGGCGACCATTAATCAGTTGCGCAGAACGATCGGCAAAGCGCGCGCCCTAACCTTTCAGGTACCCATGAAAAAAGGACAGCCTCATGCCCGTTCGAATTGATGAATCCAATCCCGAATCCAAAGTGTGTTTTTTCACCGTGGAAAATGGTGAAGAAATTCGTATCTGCGACACGCTGGAAGTCAAAACCGATAGCGAAAAGGCCATGTCGTTCGTTGAGATTGAAGGCCGGCGCGTTTACATCACCGAAGCAGAGGCGGATGCCTTGACCGTCGCTGGCGCGAAAGACGGTCGCAAGCACCTGAAGGCCGACGAGAGTGATTCGGTGATTTGACTGACCCGGATCAACACCCGGCGCAAACGCCTGCGTTAGGCATTTGCGCCGTTGTCGGCGGGCTGCTTCAAGTTGTCGCAGGGCCGGCGCGAAAAGCTATCTGATCCGCTTTTTATTCAAATAGCTGAGTCTGTTATGCAAACAGATCGGCGCTCATAGTTCATCCGCCTGATGGAGGCTGATGAGCGAATGACCATGAGCGAACAAATCCCCGTCCGAACCGTAGAAGCAGCGCCAACCATAAAAAATGTGCCTGGCCGCCCGATGAAGGCGAAGGCCGGCTCCACCGACAAGCAGATCCACACCCGCAGTTTCACTGGCCTGTTCCGAACCCTGCGCATGAGCGGCGCGGGGTTTCTGTTTTTGCTGTTCTTCGGCACCGTGTGGCTGAACTGGGGCGGGCGTCAGGCGGTGCTGTGGGACTTGGCCGAAAGCAAATTCCACATCTTTGGCGCGACCTTCTGGCCACAGGATTTCATCCTGCTTTCGGCGCTGCTGATCATAGCCGCGTTCGGCCTGTTCGCCATCACCGTGTTCGCTGGCCGGGTCTGGTGTGGTTACACCTGCCCACAGAGTTCGTGGACGTGGCTCTTCATGTGGTGCGAGAAAGTCACCGAAGGCGAACGCAACCAGCGGATCAAACTGCAAGCGGCGCCCTGGGGCCTGAACAAACTGGCGCGGCGTGCGGCCAAGCACACCTTGTGGCTGGCGATCAGCGTGCTGACCGGGCTGACCTTCGTCGGCTACTTCACCCCGATCCGGCCGCTGGCCGAAGAGCTGTTCACCCTGCAGATCGGCGGGGTCAGCCTGTTCTGGGTGTTGTTCTTCACCGCCGCCACCTACATCAACGCCGGTTGGCTGCGCGAAGCGGTATGCATGCACATGTGCCCGTATGCGCGGTTCCAGAGCGTGATGTTCGACAAGGACACCCTGACGATTGCCTACGACGTCGCCCGCGGGGAAAACCGTGGCCCGCGCAAGCGCGACGTGAAACCCGCCGAAGCCGGCCTCGGCGATTGCATCGATTGCCAGTTGTGCGTGCAGGTGTGCCCGACCGGCATCGACATCCGCGATGGCCTGCAGATGGAATGCATCGGCTGCGCGGCCTGCATCGACGCCTGCGATTCGATCATGGACAAAATGAACTACCCGCGCGGCTTGATCCGCTACAGTTCCGAGCGCGAATTGCAGGGCGGCAAGACCCATCTGCTGCGGCCACGGCTGATCGGTTATGTCGCGGTGCTGCTGGTGATGATCGGCGCACTGGCACTGGCTTTGGTCGAACGGCCCATGGTCTCGCTGGACGTGACCAAGGATCGCGGGTTGTTCCGCGAGAACGGTCAGGGCCAGATCGAGAACATCTACACCCTCAAGGTGATCAACAAGACCCAGCAGCGTCAGGACTACCACCTGAGCCTGGTGGATGGCGACGGCTTCCAGTTGCAGGGCAAGACCGAACTGAGCCTGGCGCCGGGGGAGATTGTCGATGTGCCAGTGTCGGTGGCGATGACCACCGAGCGCCCGGCCAGCAGCTCGCAGACCTTGAGCTTCAAGATCGCCGACAGCGACGAGCCACAGATTTACAGCGTGGCGAAAAGCAGGTTTGTGGCGCCGATGAATCGCTGATCCCTTAAGATGCAGCCCTCTTTTTCACAATGCGATCCCTGTGGCGAGGGAGCTTGCTCCCGCTGGGCTGCGTAGCGGCCCCAATAGCTTGTGAGTGCTGCGCACTCAAGCGGGAGCAAGCTCCCTCGCCACAAAAAGCAATCCAAATTCAGTCCATCGCGGGATACCGATGAAACGCTACGAAAAATTCGCCGACGACATCGCTGAACTGATCCGCTCCGGCGTGCTCGGCCCCGGGCAGCGGGTGCCGTCGGTGCGCTACGCCAGCCAGACTTACGGGGTCAGCCCGTCCACGGTGTTCCAGGCCTATTACCTGCTGGAGCGTCGCGGCCTGATCCGTGCGCGACCGCGCTCCGGCTACTTCGTCAACACCCACGCGCCGAGCCCGTTCTCGGAGCCGGTGATCAGCAGCCACGTCAACGACTCCACCGAAGTCGACGTCAGCGAACTGGTGTTCTCGGTGCTGGAATCGATCAAGGACCCAAGCACCGTGCCGTTCGGCTCGGCATTCCCCAGCCCGACCCTGTTCCCGCTGCAACGGCTGTCGCGTTCGCTGGCCAGCGCCGCGCGGGAGATGGACCCGCGCATGGTGGTCACCGACATGTCGCCGGGCAACCCGCAACTGCGGCGGCAGATCGCGCTGCGTTACATGGTCGGCGGGTTGATGCTGCCGATGGAGGAACTGCTGATCACCAACGGCGCCCTCGAAGCGCTGAACCTGTGCCTGCAAGCGGTCACCGAGCCAGGCGATCTGGTGGCCATCGAAGCCCCGGCGTTCTACGCCAGTCTGCAAGTGCTGGAGCGCCTTAAACTAAAAGCCGTGGAAATCCCCGTGCACCCGCGCGACGGCATTGACCTCGGCGTACTCGCGCAGACCCTGGAGCGCCATCCGATCAAGGCCTGCTGGTGCATGACCAGTTTCCAGAACCCGATGGGCGCGACCATGCCCGAGGCGAAGAAACAGGAACTGGTGGAACTGCTGCGCCGGCATCAGGTGCCGCTGATTGAGGACGACGTCTACGCCGAACTCTATTACGGCCAGCAAGCGCCGAAACCGGCCAAGGCGTTCGACACCGAAGGGCTGGTGATGCACTGCGGTTCGTTCGCCAAAAGCCTGGCCCCCGGCTATCGCATCGGCTGGGTCGCCGCCGGACGTTACGCGCAGAAAATCGAACGACTGAAACTGATGACCTCGCTGTGCGCCTCGATGCCGGCACAAGCGGCCATCGCCGACTACCTGCAGCACGGCGGCTACGACCGCCACCTGCGCAAATTGCGCTACGCCCTGGAAGAACAGCAAAGCGCGATGCTCGCAGCAATTGCCCGCTACTTCCCGGCGCAGACCCGCGTCAGCCAGCCGGCCGGCGGCTACTTCCTGTGGCTGGAACTGCCACCGCAGATGGATTCCTTGAAGTTGTTTCAGATGGCATTGGCGCAAGGCATCAGCATCGCGCCGGGGCCGATCTTCTCGCCGACCCAGCGCTTCAGGAATTGCATCCGCTTGAATTACGGCAGCCCGTGGACCGAGAGTTCGGAGAAGGCGATGGAGACGTTGGGGCGGATTGTGCGGTCGTTCTGACAGATAGATGTTACCTGTGCTGCCCCCATCGCTGGCAAGCCAGCTCCCACAGTGATCGATGTCAGTCGCAAATATTGTGTACGACACAGAAACCTGTGGGAGCTGGCTTGCCAGCGATGAGGCCGGATCAGCCAGCACAAATCCAGAAGATCAGCGCCCACCACCCAGATCGACGAACGTCCCGGTCGCATAAGAAGCCTTGTCCGACAGCAACCAGACAATCGCCTCCGCCACCTCGTCCGGCCGTCCGCCCCGGGCCATCGGAATCGCCGACTCAAGCTTGCTAACCCGATCCGGATCGCCACTCAGTGCATGGAAATCGGTATAGATATAACCCGGACGCACCGCGTTGACGCGAATCCCCTCGCCCGCCACTTCCTTGGACAGGCCGATGGTGAAGGTGTCGAGCGCGCCTTTGGACGCGGCGTAGTCGACGTACTCGTTGGGCGACCCCAGACGAGCGGCGACCGAGGAGACGTTGACGATGCTGCCGCCCTGCCCGCCGTGTTTGGGCGACATGCGCAGGATCGCGTGCTTGGCGCAGAGGATCGGCGCCAGGACGTTGGTTTTCATGATTTTGAGAATGCGGAATTCGGACATTTCATCGACCCGCGACTTGTGCCCGACGGTGCCGGCGTTGTTCACCAGCGCGGTGACCCGTCCCAGTTCGGTATCGACCCGCTGAAACAGCGCGATCACCTCGTCTTCGATGCTGACATCGGCGCGTACCGCAATGGCTTGCGCCCCCAGCGCCCGCACTTGCTCCAGCACGCTTTGCGCGGCCTGTTCATCCGACTGATAGTTGATGCAAATCCGATAGCCCTGCCCGGCAGCCAACAACGCCGTAGCAGCGCCGATTCCGCGCCCGCCACCGGTGATAACCATGACTTTATCCATGCTGGCCCTTCCCCCCAATGCACACGTAACAGTCGGGTGGAAGAATAACCGCCATTGGGCGGTTTTGCATGGGGTCTGTCAAAGACAAAACCCTGCATGACACTGAGAGGTTTTTTGTGGCGAGGGAGCTTGCTCCCGCTCGGCTGCAAAGCAGCCGTGAATCCGGCCAACACGGTACAAACCGAGTAAAAACGGGGCCGCTTCGCGCCCCAGCGGGAGCAAGCTCCCTCGCCACAGAGTGCAGTCAGACAGCCGCCTGAGTCGCTCCACGGGCAATGTTCTGCATGAAACGATCCGCCGGCAGCGGATGCCCCAACAGATAGCCCTGCAACGAATCACAACCCAACTGCGTGAGGAAATCCTGCTGCACGCCGGTCTCCACCCCCTCGGCAACAATGCGCAAACCCAGTGCTTGCCCCAGCGCGACGATCGCCGAAACGATGGCCGCGTCATCGCTGTCGTGCTCCAGATCGCGGACAAACCCGCGATCGATCTTCAGCTCGTTGGCCGGCAAGCGCTTGAGGTACATCAGGCTCGAATACCCGGTGCCGAAGTCGTCGATCGACAGGTCGACGCCCATGTCCGACAACTCCTGCAACACCGTCATGCTCGCATCCGCGTCGCTCATGGCGGTGGTTTCGGTGATTTCCAGGGTCAGGCTGTTGGCCGGCAGATGATGGGTCGCCAGTGCCTTGGCCACGCTCTGCACCAGCCCCGCGTGGCAGAACTGCAGGGCCGAGAGGTTCACCGCGATACGCCAGTCGGTGTAACCGAGCACGTACCATTCGCGCATCTGCCGGCAAGCTTCGTTGAGCACCCATTCACCGATGGCGATGATCAGGCCGGTCTTCTCCGCCAGATCGATGAACTTGTCCGGGAGCAGCATGCCCTGGGTCGGATGCTGCCAGCGCAGCAGGGCTTCGGCACCGACCGGACGGCCACTGGCGGCGTCGAATTTGGGTTGGAAATACAGGCTGAACTGACTGTGCTCCAGCGCGGCGCGCAGATCTTGCAACAGCTGCAGCTGCTTGCGCGCGTTGCTGTTCATCGAGGCATCGAAGAAGCTGTAACCGTTTTTGCCGCCGCCCTTGGCGTGATACATCGCCGCGTCGGCGTTCATCAGCAGTTCCTGGGCGCTCTGGCCATTGCCCGGGTACACGGCGATGCCGACGCTGGCGGAAATCTGCAAGTCGTGCTCGGCCACGCGGAACGCCTGACCGATCAACCCGACCTGACGCGCGGCCAGGCCCAGCGCATCGTCGGGTTCGCTCAGGCGTACCAGCAGCACGAATTCGTCGCCGCCGATCCGCGCCAATGTGTCCTGGCTGCGCAGGTCTTCACGCAGACGCCCCCCGACTTCACGCAGCAACTGGTCACCCATGTGGTGGCCGAAGGCATCGTTGACCGGTTTGAAACCGTCCAGATCGATGAACATCAGCGCAAAACACCCGCCCTGTTCCTCGACCTTTTTCATCGCCTGATTGATCCGGTCGTCCAGCAGCATGCGGTTCGGCAGACCGGTCAGGGTGTCGTGCAATGCCAGTTGCGTCAGTTCACGGTTGGCCAGGGTCAGCGAATGCGCCAGATCGGCGGTACGCGCTTCAAGGCGCGCATCGAGAATCGAAGTGAGCAAGGCGATCGACAGCACCGCCAGCGTGGTGATCAGCACCAGATTGTCGAGGCCGTTGCCCTTGAGGCCGTCGAGCGTTGCACCGCAGAAACTGCCGTCAGGAAATTGCGCGGCGGCCATGCCGGTGTAGTGCATGCCGACAATCGCGATGCCCATGATCACTGCCGCACCACCACGAATCAGACGTACATAAGGCGAGTGCTGGCGCAGGCGGAAGGCGATCCATAACGCCGCCGCCGAGGCCCCGACCGCGATCAGCAATGAGGCACCGAACAGGGTCGGGTCGTAATCGATGCCAGGCGTCATGCGCAGCGCGGCCATGCCGGTGTAATGCATTGCACTGATGCCGGCGCCCATGACCAAAGCGCCAAAGGCCAATTGCCAAATCGGCAGTTTCGGCTGGCTGACCAGCCACAGGGCAAACCCGCAGGACAGCACGGCAATCAGCAGCGACAGCGCGGTAATCGCAATGTCGTAGCCCAGGTCGATCGGCAGCTTGAAGGCCAACATGCCGATGAAGTGCATCGACCAGACGCCGACCCCCATTGCCAGCGCGCCGCCCGCCGTCCAGAAATGCACTGCACGGCCACGGGCGCTGGCGATGCGCCCGGTCAGGTCGAGCGCGGTGTAGGACGCGAGGATCGCCACACACAAAGAAATGAAAACCAGGGTGAAAGAATAATTACCGATGAGCATGAAGATTCTCGCGACCACCCGCGCCGTACTGCGTCCATTCTCGGCCGGGCAAATGCGGCGATTGTACTGATTGCGCAGAAGAACGCACTGACAAAGTAATCATTTTGCCATCAACCCGATGAAACGCTTGTTTGATGGTTTTGCGAGGCTCTAGCTCGGGCCTCGTTCCCAGGATTCCGACAATCAGCGCGATTGATGTGGGAGCGAGCCTGCTCGCGAAAAAGCCGCCACGTTCATCGCAGATGTCGACCGAACCGACGCCTTCGCGAGCAGGCTCGCTCCCACGGATCAGCGATTGTCGCTGACATCGAGTTGACCGTCCCAACCGCCGCCCAGCGCGGCAATCAATTGCACGCTGGCAATCAGGCGATTCTGCAGGATGTTGAGCACGGTGCGTTCATTGCTCAGCGCGGTGGCCTGGACCACAACCACATCGATGTAGGCAATCAACCCGGCCTTGTACTGGTTCTGGGTCAGGCGCAGGGAATCGCGCGCGGCATCCAGTGCTTCCTGACGCACACCCGCCTCATCCTCATACACCTTCAGTTGCACCAGATAGTTTTCCACTTCACGGAAACCGTCGAGCACGGTCTGGCGGTACTTGGCGACGGTCTGGTCATACACCGCCTCGGTCCGGTCAACCTCAGCGGAACGGATGCCACCATCGAAGATCGGCAGATCCAGTTTTGGTCCGACCGACCAGAAACGGTTTGGCAGCGTTAAAAGGTTTTTCGAGGTACTGCTGCTGTAACCGCCGCTCATGCTCAGGGTCAGGTCGGGGTAATACGCGGCTTTGGCTACGCCGATATTGGCATTGGCCGCGATCACCGAGCGCTCCGCCGAAGCGATGTCCGGGCGCCGTTCCAGCAACTGCGAAGGCAGGCTCAGGGGAATCTGCGGCAGGTTCGGAATGTTCTGGCTTTCAGCGATGCTGAACTCGGCCGGCGCTTGCCCGGTGAGCACGGCGATAGCGTTTTCGAACTGCGCACGTTGCCAGATCAGGTCCACCAGATCGGCCTGAGTGGTTTTCAGCTGGGTCTGAGCCTGCGCCACCGCATCGCGTCCGGAAATCCCGGCGCGGTACTGGTTCTGGGTCATTTGCAGCGACTTTTCGTAAGCCGCGACGGTGGCCTCGAGCAAGCGTTTCTGCTGATCGATCACTCGCAGTTGCAAGTAATTCTGCACCAGCTCCGACTGCTGGCTCAGGCGCATCGCCGCCAGATCGGCGAAGCTCGCCTGGGCGCTGGCTTCGTTGGCTTCCAGACCGCGACGCAACTTGCCCCAGATATCCGCTTCCCAACTCACGCCCAACTGCGCGTTGTAGGTGTCGCGTATGCCGCTGGCCGAACTGCTCAGGCTCGAACTGCTGCTGCCGGTGCCCTGGCTGGAACGGGTCTTGCCCACGCTCAGGTCAACGTTCGGGTAAAACGCCCCACGGGCACTGCGCACCAGGGCCTGGGCCTGACGGAACTGGGCTTCGGATTGCGCGACAGTCTGGTTGGAACTGTTGAGTTTTTCGATCAGACCGTTGAGCTGCTGATCGCCATACAACTCCCACCAGGCGCCACGGGCCAGCGAGTCGCTCGGATTGGCCTGACGCCAGCCCTTGGCTTCCTTGTATTGCGCGACCTCGGCGGTCTGCGGGCGCTGATAGTCCGGGCCGACGGCGCAGGCACTGAGCATTGCCACGCACAGCGACAGGCTCACCAGACGCGAGCCGCGCGCAGTGGCCAGATTGAGAAGCGAACGATCGGTCATAGCGGAGTTTCCAGAGCGGCGTCAGTACGCACGCCACGCCACTTGTTGAAGCGGTGGCGCAGCTTGTCGAGATAGAGGTAAACAACGGGTGTGGTGTAGAGGGTCAGGACCTGACTGAAAATCAGGCCGCCGATGATGGTCAGGCCCAGTGGTTGGCGCATTTCTGCGCCTTCGGCGCGGCTGAGCAACAGCGGCAAGGCGCCGAGGATCGCCGCCAGCGTGGTCATCAGAATCGGCCGTAGCCGTTGCAGGCAGGCGCTACGGATCGACTCCAGCGGCGACAGGCCCTGATGGCGTTCCAGTTGCAGCGCCAGGTCGATCATCAGGATCGCGTTTTTCTTCACCACACCAATCAGCAGGAACAATCCGAGCAGCGAAATCAGGCTGAACTCACCGCCCAGCGCATAGATCGACAGCAACGCGCCGACCCCGGCCGAGGGCAAGGTCGAGAGAATGGTCAGCGGGTGAATGTAGCTTTCATACAGCACGCCGAGCACCAGATACACCGCCAGCAGCGCGCCGAGAATCATGAAGGGCTGGCTTTTCTGGGTCGCGGCAAAGGCGTCGGCGGTGCCGGCCATTTTCGCGATTACGTCTTCCGGCAGACCGACCTTGGCAATCGCCCGCTCGATGGCGGCGCTGCCCTGCTCCACGGTCACGCCTTCGGCCATGTCGAAGGCAATGCTTTCCGAGGCGAACTGGCCTTCGTGGCTGACGCGGTCGTCTTCCAGGCTGTTTTCGTAATGGGCGATGGTCGACAACGGAATCCGTGCGCCGTCGGCGGTAATCACATGCACCTGATTGAGCGTCACCGGATCCTGCGCGTATTTCGGATTGACCTCCATCACCACCTGATACTGGTTGAGGCTGTCGTAGATCGTCGAAATCTGCCGCTGGCTATAGGCGTTGTTCAACACTGCGGTGACCATGTTCATGTCGACCCCGAGGCGCTTGGCCTGATCGCGGTCGACAATCAACGTCACCTGTTGCGCGCCACGCCCCTCGCGGGCATCGATGGCCGTCAGCTCCGGCAGTGCGCGCAGCGCGGTGACCACTTTTGGATACCACTCGCGCAACGCGCCCAGATCACCGCTTTGCAGGATGTAGCTGTATTGCGAGGTGGTTTGCTCACGACCGCCGCCGAACTGCAGGTCCTGATCCGCCATCAGCATCAACTGGGCGCCGGGTACCTTGGGCATTTCCTTGCGCAGGCGTTCGATGACTTTCTGCGCCGACAGATTGCGCTCCTTGATCGGCTTCAGGCGCACCAGCATGAACGCGTTGTTGGTGCCGTTGGTACCACCGATGAACCCGGCCACACTCTCGACCGCCTCGTCCTTGAGCACGGCGCGGCGGAAGTTTTCCATTTTCGGCTGCATCACGCTGAACGACAGGCCGTCATCGCCACGCACGAAACCGATCAACTGGCCGGTGTCCTGCTGTGGCATGAAGGTCTTCGGTACTACTACGTACAGCGCGACGTTGACGCCGACCGTGATGATCAGGCTGAGCAAGGTCAGACGCCGATGGCGCAGCACCCAGTCGAGACTGGTGGCGTACTTGCCGACCATCCAGTCGTTGGTCGTGCGGCTCCAGCGTTGCAGACGGTTTTCCTGGCCCGGCGTGTGTGGTTTGAGCCAGCGGGCGCAGAGCATCGGCGTCAGTGTCAGCGAGACCACCAGCGACACCACGATCGCCGCCGCCAGGGTGATGGAGAACTCGCGGAACAGACTCTCGACAATCCCGCCCATGAACAGGATCGACAGGAACACCGCTACCAGCGACACGTTCATCGACAGCAAGGTGAAACCGACTTCCTTGGCCCCGAGGTAGGCAGCCTTCATCGGCTTGACGCCTTCGTCGATGTGCCGGGAAATGTTCTCCAGCACCACGATGGCATCGTCCACCACCAGCCCGGTGGCCAGAATCAACGCCATCAGCGACAGGTTGTTCAGCGAAAAACCATAGAGGTACATCACTGCGAAGGTGCCGACCAGCGACACCGGCACCGCCAGCGTCGGAATCAGCGAGGCGCGGAAATTCCCAAGAAACAGGAAAACCACCAGAATCACCAGCGCCACGGCGATCAGCAGGGTCATTTCCGCTTCGTGCAGGGTGGCTTTGATCACCGGCGAGCGATCCATCGCCAGATTCAGTTTGACGCTGGCCGGCAGCACCGCTTGCAACGCCGGCAACTGCGCCTTGATCTCGTTGACCGTCTCGATGATGTTGGCGCCGGCCTGACGGTTGATCACCAGCAGCACCGCTGCGTCATCGTTGAAGAAGCCGCTGTTGTAGCGGTCTTCGACGCCGTCGCTGACCTTGGCCACATCCTTCAGACGCAGGGCCGCGCCGTTGTTGTAGTGGATGATCAGTGATTCGTAATCCTTGGCTTTCTCCAACTGGTCGTTGGCCTGGATCTGCCACAGGCGTTCGCCGTCTTCGACCGAACCCTTGGGCCGGCGCACATTGGCCCCGGCAATGGTCTTGCGCACGTCATCGAGGGCCACGCCGTACTGGTTCAGCGCCTGCGGCTCGAGTTCGATGCGCACCGCCGGCAGCGAACTGCCGCCGATCTGCACTTCACCCACACCCTGCACCTGGGACAGGCTCTGCGAAAGGATGGTCGAGGCAAGGTCATAGAGCTGGCCTTTTTCCAGCACATCCGAAGTCAGCGACAGCACCATGATCGGCGCCTGCGACGGGTTGACCTTTTTGTAGGTCGGCATGCTGCGCATCCCGCTCGGCAACAGGTTGCGCGAAGCATTGATCGCCGCCTGCACCTCGCGCGCCGCGCCATTGATGTCGCGGTCCAGATCAAATTGCAGAATGACCCGGGTCGAACCCTGGCTGGAACGGCTGCTCATGGTGTTGACGCCGGCAATCGCGCCGAACGAGCGCTCCAGCGGCGTCGCCACCGTCGACGCCATGACCTCGGGGCTGGCGCCGGGCAGACTGGCCTGAACCACGATCACCGGGAAATCCATTTGCGGCAGCGGCGATACCGGCAGCAGGCCGAAGCTGACGCCGCCCAGCAACATGATCGCCAATGAAAGCAGCATGGTCGCGACCGGGCGCTTGATGAAAGGACCGGACAAATTCATTGACCGCAATCCCCATCAACACACCTACCCACTGTGGGAGCGAGCTTGCTCGCGAAGAGGGCGGCACATCCAACATCGTCAGGGACTGACTTACTGCTTTCGCGAGCAAGCTCGCTCCCACAGGTTATTTGGCGGTGCAAGGTCATACCACCACCTCTTCGCGGTCAGCATTGGTCTTGCCAAAGCGCCGACCGAGGCGGTCGAAATACAGGTAGATCACCGGCGTGGTGAACAGGGTCAGCACCTGGCTCACCAGCAAGCCGCCGACCATCACCAGACCCAGCGGCTGACGCAACTCAGCCCCGGAACCGGTGGCGAGCATCAGCGGCACCGCACCGAACAGCGCGGCCAGGGTGGTCATCAGAATCGGCCGGAAACGCAGCAGCGCCGCCTGATAGATTGCCTGCTCCGGCGCCATGCCCTGGGTGCGTTCGGCGTCGAGGGCGAAGTCGATCATCATGATCGCGTTCTTCTTGACGATACCGATCAGCAGGATGATGCCGATGATCGCGATCATGCCCAGATCATTGCCGCTGAGCAGCAGCGCGAGCAAGGCACCGACCGCCGCCGACGGCAGGGTCGAAAGGATGGTGATCGGGTGAATGTAACTCTCGTAAAGCACACCGAGCACGATGTACATGGTCACCACCGCCGCCAGAATCAGCAGCAAGGTGCTCGACAGCGACGCCTGGAATGCTTCGGCCGCGCCCTGGAACTGGGTCTGCACGCCAATCGGCATGCCGATGTCCTTCTGCACCTGATCGATGATGTCCACCGCATGCCCCAGCGCCACGCCGGGTGCAAGGTTGAACGACATCATCACCGCCGGGAACTGGCCGATGTGGGTGATCGCCAATTGCGCCTGACGCTCCTCGACATGGGCCAGGCTCGACAGGCGCACCTGCGCACCGTCAGTGGTCTTGACGTGAATCTGGTCCAGCGCCGCCGGCCCGATCTTCTCCCCGGCCTGCGCCTGCAGCACCACGCGGTACTGGCTGGCCTGGGTGTAAATGGTCGAGATCTGCCGCTGGCCGAAGGCGTCATACAGCGCATCGGTGATGTTCTGCACCGAAACACCGAGGCGTGAAGCCGCATCGCGGTCGATCACCAGATAGACCTGCAGCCCCTTGTCCTGCAAGTCGCTGGCAACGTCGGTCAGTTCCGGGCGCTGGGCCAGCGCCTCGACCAGACGCCCGCTCCACTGGCTGAGCAGTTCGGCATCCGGTGAGGACATGCTGAATTGATACTGGGTGCGGCTGACCCGATCCTCGATAGTCAGATCCTGCACCGGCTGCATGAACAGACGGATGCCGACCAGTTTGTCCAGTTGCGGTTGCAGGCGCGCAATCACTTCGGTCGCGCTGAGGTCACGCTGGCCGTGAGGCTTGAGGTTGATCAGCAGACGACCGCTGTTGAGCGTGGCGTTGTCGCCGTCGACACCGATGTAGGACGACAGACTCTCCACCGCCGGATCTTCAAGAATAACCTTGGCCAGCGCCTGCTGACGCTCGCCCATGGCCGCGAAGGAAATCGACTGCGGCGCCTCGGAAATGCCCTGAATCACCCCGGTGTCCTGCACCGGGAAGAACCCCTTGGGCACCACCATATAGAGGAACACGGTCAACGCCAGCGTACCGATGGCCACCAACAGGGTCAGCGGCTGGTGTTTGAGAACCCACTGCAACTTGCGTCCGTAGGCGGCAATCATCCAGTCGATGAAGGCGCCGCTGGCCCGGTAGAAGCGGCCCTGTTCGTGGGCCTCCGGCTCACGCTTGAGCAGCCGTGCGCACATCATCGGCGTCAGCGTCAGCGAAACCACCAGCGAAATCAGAATCGCCACCGCCAGGGTGATGGCGAACTCGCGGAACAGCCGCCCGACCACGTCAGCCATGAACAGCAGCGGAATCAATACCGCGATCAGCGACAGGGTCAGGGAAATCAGGGTGAATCCGATCTGCTTCGCGCCCTTGAGCGCCGCCTGCATCGGGCTGTCGCCTTCCTCGATGAAACGCGCGATGTTTTCCAGCATCACGATCGCATCGTCGACCACAAAACCGGTGGCGATGGTCAGCGCCATCAAGGTCAGGTTGTTGACCGAGAACCCGGCCAGGTACATCACGCCAAAGGTACCGATCAGCGACAGCGGCACGGCCACCGAAGGGATGATGGTTGCGCTGGCACGGCGCAGGAACAGGAATGTCACCATCACCACCAACGCAATGGCGATCAGCAGTTCGTGCTGCACGTCGGTGACCGAGGCGCGGATGGTCTGGGTGCGGTCGGTGAGCACGGTAACGTCGAGGCCGGCCGGCAGGTTGTCGGTGATGCTCGGCAGCAGTGCCTTGATCCGGTCGACTACCTCGATGACGTTGGCACCCGGCTGACGCTGGATATTGAGCAGCACTGCCTGATTCTGGTTGGCCCACGCGGCCAGGCGTTCGTTCTCGGCGCCGTCGACGATTTCCGCCACATCCTTCAGGCGCAGCGGCGCGCCGTTCTTGTAGGCGAGGATCAGGTTGGCGTAGTCCTTGGGCGACGTCAGCTGATCGTTGGCGTCGAGCATCGAGACCCGGGTCGGGCCGTCGAAGTTACCTTTCGGCTGGTTGACGTTGGAGGCGCCGATCAGGGTGCGCACGTCTTCAAGGTTCAGGCTGTTCGCCGCCAGTGCTTCCGGGTTGACCTTGATCCGCACCGCCTGCCGCTGACCGCCGGCAATGCTGACCATGCCGACGCCGCTGATCTGGGCGATCTTCTGCGCCATGCGCGTATCGACCAGATCATTGAGCTTGGGCAGGAGCATGGTTTTCGAGGTGATCGCCAGGGTCAGCACCGGGGTGTCCGCCGGGTTGACCTTGTTGTACACCGGCGGCGCCGGCAAGTCGGTCGGCAGCAGATTGGTCGCAGCGTTGATCGCGGCTTGCACCTGCTGTTCGGCGACGTCCATGTTGATGTCGAGGCTGAAGCGCAGGGTCAGCACCGAAGCGCCGCCGGAACTGGTCGAGGCCATTTGCGTCAGGCCCGGCATCTGCCCGAACTGACGTTCGAGCGGCGCGGTGACGGCACTGGTCATCACGTCCGGACTGGCGCCGGGGTACAGGGTCATGACGCGGATGGTCGGATAATCGACCTGCGGCAATGCCGAAACAGGCAGCAGGCGATAGGCAATCAGGCCGGCCAGCACAATGGCCAGCATGCTCAGGGTGGTGGCTACCGGACGGAGGATGAACAGCCGCGAAATGTTCATGCGCCCTTCTTGGCCTTGTCAGCCGCGGTAGCGTCCGGCGCACTGGCGGCGGGTTTGCCCTGCAGGTGCCCGGTCGGGGTGGTCGGCACGTCATTGCTGTCGTTGACCACTTCCACTTCGCTGCCTTCTTTGAGGCGATCGGTGCCTTCGAGCACGACGCGGTCGCCTGCCGCCAGACCTTCGGTGATCACCGTGTTGGTGCCGTCACTGGCGCCGATCTTCAACTGGCGGATGGTGACTTTCTTGTCGCCGTCCAATGCATAAACGAAGGTACCGTTGGTGCCGAACTGAATCGCCGCCGACGGTGCCAGCACCACGCCTTTAAGGGTGTCGGCCAGCAGGTGCACATTGACGAACTGATTGGGGAACAGCGACTGGTCACGGTTATCGTAACGGGCCTTGAATTTCAGGGTGCCGGTGGCGACGTCGATCTGGTTGTCGAGGCTTTGCAGCACGCCGCTGGCCTGGATTTTCGTGTCGCCGCGATCCCACGCTTCGGCCGGCAGTTTCGCGCCACTGTGGTAGCGGGCAAGCACGGTTTCCAGGCTGTTTTCCGGCAAGGTGAAGACCACGCTGATCGGTTGGGTCTGAGTGATCACCGCAAGGAACGTGGTGTCGTTGGCGGCGACCAGGTTGCCGACGTCGACCTGACGCAGACCGACACGACCGGCGATCGGTGCTCGGATCTTGGTGAATTCGAGATTGAGCTTGGCGTCGTTGACCGCCGCCTGATTGGTCTTGACAGTGCCGAGGTACTGGCCGACCAGCGCTTCGGCGGTGTCCAGGGTCTGTTTGGCGATACTGTCTTCCTTGAACAGGCCGCGATAACGTTCGACGTCGACCTGAGCGTTTTTCAACTGCGCCTGATTCTGCAGCAAGGTGCCTTCAGCCTGGAGCAAGGCGTTCTGGTACGGACGTGGATCGATCTCTGCCAGCAGGTCGCCGGCCTTGACCATCTGCCCTTCCTCGAAGTTGATCTTCACCAGTTCACCGCCAACCCGGCTGCGCACGTTGATGGTGTTGAGCGCGGTCACCGTGCCCAGCGCCTTGTAATACAGCGGGAAGTCGCCCGTGACCGCCGGGGCCACACGCACCGGAATCGGCCCGGCCGCGCCGCCGAAGCCCGGCCGCATCATCCCCGAACGTCCGGCATGACCGCTCGCCGCCTTGTCGGCGCCCTCCTTGTGGGCCGAACCGGCGGGCCAGAATTTCCAGCACAGGACGGCGATGACCAACAGGACGAGCAGGCTGATCAGCCAGCGACGGGAGTTGCGAGGGGACGATTGCATGGATTGATTAACCATTGGGCGCGTGGGCTTCTTTTACGGGAGGCTGAACGATAAGCACTGATCGGATTTAAGCAAAGCAGCTTTACCGGCAATTTACCTTCAACTTACGTTTCAAGGTGTGAGGCAAAACACTGATACACAAATGAAAACGGCCTGGACAGGGCCAGGCCGTTAACAATTGTAAAAGCGCTTATTTCAGAACGGCGAGTGCTGCGTCGTAGTTCGGCTCTTCAGCGATTTCCTTGACCAGCTCGCTGTGCAGCACGTTGTCGTTCTCGTCCAGCACCACCACGGCGCGGGCGGTCAGGCCTTTGAGCGGGCCGTCAGCGATGGCCACGCCGTAGTTTTCGATGAATTCGGCGCCGCGCAGGGTCGACAGGTTCTGCACGTTTTCCAGACCTTCGGCGCCGCAGAAACGGGCCTGAGCGAATGGCAGGTCAGCCGAGATGCACAGCACCACGGTGTTGGCCAGTTCGTTGGCCTGAGCGTTGAACTTGCGCACCGAGGTAGCGCAGGTCGGGGTGTCGACGCTTGGGAAGATGTTCAGCACTTTGCGCTTGCCGGCGAAGTCTTTCAGGGTGACGTCGGACAGATTGCCGGCAACCAGGGAAAAGGCTGGCGCCTTGGAACCGGCTTGTGGCAACTGGCCGTTGACTTGAACCGGGTTGCCCTTGAGGGTGACTTGAGCCATGACTTTAGTCCTTCTGAACGTGGTTATTGAGCATGCAAGAGGCCGAAGTTAACCACGAAATTGTCCGACGACCTATGCCCTGACTGAAAATTGTCAGGGGCCTGCGCAAAAAATTGTATACAACCCTCCTGTAGGAGCTGCCGCAGGCTGCGATCTTTTCATCAAGATCAAAAGATCACAGCTTCGTTTCACCGACAGCCAAGAGAATTGGTCAGTCGGGCATGGATCGGATGATGTCGGCTAGATCATCCTTGGTTAGTTCATTGGCCTTGATCGCAGCGGCAATATCGGTTTTGGAGAGCGGAAACCGTTTGAAAATTTCTTTCAAGGTTTCCTCATCAACATTGGCCAGCCAGAGCGGATCTATAAATGAACCGCCATACTCAGGCTTCATGGGTACTTCTTCGTGTGCAATTGCACCTTTATGATTGAGATACACCACATAACGGTCATGCCCTTCAGTAAAGCTTTTATCGTGATAAAGGGTAGTACCCAAAGGCAGGACATAGTAATTCTCGTCGCCATTTGGCCCTTCAATCAGCAACGGTTCTTTGCTCTTGATCATTTTCATATTGGGCGCTTTCGCAATATCGCCAAAAATCAGAAAAGCCAAAAAAATCGCATTGACGGATAAAACTGCCACCAGCCATAGGCCAATACGCCTATTTGTAAACATTTTTCTTATCACAGGGGGCCTCGGTATTCGCTTCGAGCATGGCTTGTAAATCCGCAGGCATGAAAATACCGTCCTTCGGACTACTTTGCGTACGCGCTGCCTGTCTTTCGATGAAAGACCTTGCATCTCATTGAATTTCGCCGGGTTCTGCACAATTGACTTTCCCGAAATCTTTGCTCCTGCAATTGTCACGGTTGTGCAGTTATTCGTAGTCGGATGATAGGTGTAACTCCACTGAATAGTCGGAGCTGCCCCCTTCGGTTTCCGGACGAAGAGGTGGCAGCTGTACTCAGGTTGGAAACCCGGGCAGCGGCGACCCGGACGACCCGAAGGTCTCCCGCGCACAGCCGCCATAACGGAGTGCACACATTCGAAGTGCGCAAGGATACGTTATGAAAGGCGTGTACGCGCCACTAATACCCGTCGGGGTTTCCAGTCCCGGTCGCTGAATTGGCAGCGACGAACACAGGCTAGAGACCCGACGTCCGACGGACAACCTGAAAACCTTGTGGGAACGTTCCGCAAAATCGAAACGACGTTTAAACATCCTGAATTGAAATACGCATGGGGAGCTGCCGCAGGCTGCGATCTTTTGACGCTGACCTTAAAGAGCAAAATCAAAAGATCGCAGCCTGCGGCAGCTCCTACCTTGGCAGTGCAGTGTGTCGGATTGCGATTGTTAAAACGCCGGACTGCATCTTTTATTCAGAGACCTGTCGATTCACGCCCCGCCCGTTCGACTAAGCAGTGAATCAACCCCATTCCCTGGAGAAACCACCATGCGATTCATGATCCTTGTCAAAGCCAGCGCCGACTCCGAAGCCGGCATCATGCCCAGTGAAGAGCTGATCACCGCCATGGGCAACTTCAACGAAGAACTGGTCAAGGCTGGCATCCTCATCGACGCCGATGGCTTGCACCCGAGCAGCAAAGGCGCCCGCGTGCATTTCTCCGGCGACAAACGCACCGTCATCGACGGCCCGTTCATCGAGACCAAGGAGTTGGTGGCCGGGTACTGGATCTGGGAAGTGAAGTCGAAAGAAGAAGCCATTGAATGGGTCAAGCGCTGCCCCAACCCGATGCCGGGCGACTCTGATATCGAGATCCGCCAGATTTTCTCTGCCGAGGATTTTGGCGCCGAGTTCACCCCCGAAGCACGGGCGCAGGAAGAGCGTGTTCGCGAGCAAGCGAAGAAAAATGCCTGATCCCATGCCGGGTTGAATTTGAAATTGCCATCGCGGGCAAGCCACGCTCCCACAGGTATCGAGTCGGTCACAGGATTTGTGAACGCTTCAATACCTATGGGAGCGTGGCTTGCCCGCGAAAGCGTCAGCACTGACCACACACATTTGATTGACCAGTTCACCACTCGACTGCGAAGCCGTACACAAAACCAAAGAATTAATCCCTTCGACTGGCTAACTCCCGATTAGCTGCTAGCGTGAATCAGACGTGTCCTACAGGCTTGATTAAGAAAGGAATTACGTCCAACGGCCGAGAAGTGCCGGGTCGTCCATGCAGTAGCCACCAGGGAAACGGGGATCATGTCGAAAAAATTGGGGATTCACGCCTTGCTGCTGGCGAGTTCGCTGGCGCCTGTGTTTTGTGCTCTGGCGAATAACGCCGAAGAGGCCAACAAAAGTAACAACCCGCTGAACCTGGCGCCCGGCGCCAACCTGCAGGATTACTACACGCCGAAGCTGTTCGACAGCAACCTGCACACCAACGATGCTTTGCTGCGCGGCACGTTGCCGATTGCGCCCAACGACTTCATCGGCGTGCCGCAGTTGTTGCGCGCAACCATGCCGATCAGCACCCGCCCCGACCCGCACGGCGGCTACAGCACCGGCATCGGCGATCTCAATCTGTTCGACATTTTCCTGCTCAAGACCGACGGCGTGCAGTTGGGCATCGGCCCGCAGATCACCGCGCCGACCGCTGCCGAGGATGAATTGGGCACCGGTAAATGGCAGGCCGGCCTCACTGCGGTAGCGATCGATTCGTCACCGCGTGGCCTGCTCGGTGCGCTGGTGCAATACCAGAGCTCGTTCGCCGGCGACCACGACCGTGCCCACGTCGAAACCGCAACCATGCAGCCCTTCATCATCCATAACCTGGAAAAAGGCTGGTATCTGCGCTCCACCGGCACCTGGACCTTCGATCTGAAGAACAACACTCACTACATCCCGATCGGCCTGGGTGCGGGCAAGGTCTGGAAGTCCGGCAGCAACATTCTCAACGCCTTCCTCGAACCGCAGTGGACGGTCGAACGCAAAGGCGACGGCGTGCCGCAGTTCACCCTGTTCGCGGGGATCAACGTGACATTCGGAAAATAAGGACATCGCCATGCACATCGCTTTACGCGCTGCCGGTTTCAGCCTGATGACCCTGTTCGCCAGCTGCGGCGTCGGTGCGCAGGAGCTCGACACCCGTATCGGCAAGATCGCCATGGAAGGCGAACTGCCGGCCCATGAGTCGATCGCCAAACTCTACGCCGAGCTGGATTTCCAGCAGGCGACCCAGAGTTATCTGTGGGCCTTGCCGTTGGTGTCCTACGCACAGTGGCAGGAAGAATTTCGCGACAAGCTCGGCGCGCGCAGCGGCGATCTGATGGTGCTCGACAGCTACGAAGACAAGCTCGGCGTGATCACCGCCAATGCCACCACGCCGTACATTCTCGGCTTCGTCGACCTCAGCGAAACCGGGCCGCTGGTGATTGAACTGCCACCGGGACCGACCGCCGGCGGCATTGGCGATTTCTGGCAGCGGGCGATCATCGACATGGGTCAGACCGGCCCCGACAAAGGCCAGGGCGGCAAATACCTGGTGCTGCCACCGGGCGCGGAGCCGCCGGCCGATGCCGACAAGTATTACCTGGCCAAATCGGAAACCATGAACGTGCTGGTGGGCTTCCGGGTGCTGGATCCGGATCCGGCCAAAGGCAAGGCGCTGGTCGAGCAATTCAAGATGTACCCGTACGCCAAGCGAGCCGAGCCGAGCAAGACCCGCCTGCTGTCGCCTGACGGTAAAAAGTGGTCGGGCACCCAGCCGCGCGGCATCGCTTACTGGCAGCGGCTGCATCAGATCATTCAGAAAGAACCGGTCAATGAACGTGACCGCTTCTACATGGCGATGCTCGCCAGTCTCGGCATCGAGAAGGACAAACCCTTCAACCCCAACACCCAGCAGCGTCAGGCCCTGGAGTCCGGCGCGCAGGTCGGTGAACTGATCGCCAAGGCCAACACCTTTGCCAAGCGCTTTCCTGACGCGCAGTACTGGCCCGACCGGCATTGGGACACGGTGCTGAACATCGCCGAACCGTCGCAACGCGTGGCCTATTACGACCAGTTGTGGGAACGCAGCGCCTGGTTTTATGAAGCGGTGACCAACACCAAGGGCATGGTTTCCAGGACCCCGGGCCTCGGCCAGACCTACCTCGGCGCCTACACCGACGCCAAGGGCGACTGGCTCGACGGCGGCAAGACCTATCGCCTGCACGTCGGCGCCAACCCGCCGGCCAAACAATTCTGGTCGATGACCGTGTACGACATCGACAGCCGTTGCTTGATCGACAATCCGCAGCGCAAGGCCGATCTGTCCTCGCGTCAGGACTTGAAAAAGAACGCCGACGGCTCGGTGGACCTGTACTTCGGCCCAAGCGCGCCCAAAGGCTTCGAAAACAACTGGGTGCAAACGGTGCCCGGCAAGCACTGGTTCAGCTATTTCCGCCTGTACGCGCCGACCGAAGCCTATTTCGACAAGAGCTGGAAACTCGACGACATCACGGTCGTGCAATGAATAAGGACGCCGCATGAACGCACGCAATCTATGGCTGACCGGCCTGACCCTCGCCTTGAGCAGCAGCGCCTGGGCCGAGTTCAGCGCCAGCCCCGAAGAAGCCCGAGGCATCGCCAGGGACGCCTACCTCTATGGCTTCCCGATAGTGGAAATGTACAAGACTCTGTACACCCAGGCCGTGGACAGCAAGAGCCCGAACTTCAAGGCACCGTTCAACCAGATCGGCAACACCGCCAAGGCCTTCACCGCCAAGGACACCGCGTTCGTCACGCCGAACGCCGACACGCCCTACTCGTTCGTCTGGATGGATCTGCGCAGCGAGCCGTTGATCCTGACCTTGCCGCCGATCGAGGAACACCGTTACTACTCGGTGCAACTGATCGACGCCTACACGCAGAATTTCGCTTACCTGGGCACCCGCAGCACCGGTAATAACGGTGGCCACTTCATGATCGCCGGGCCTGACTGGCAGGGTCAGCAACCGATCAACATCGACCGGCTGGTGCGCAGCGAAAGCAACATCGCCTACGCGCTGTACCGCACGCAGCTGTTCGACGAAAAAGATCTGGGCAAGGTCAAGCAGATCCAGAAAGGCTACAAGGTCGAGCCGCTTAGCCACTACGTCAAACAGAAGGCCCCGGCGCCGGCGCCAAAAGTCAGTTGGCCGAAACCGACGCCGACCATGAGCGAAACCCCGGAGCTGTTCCGCTACCTGAACTTCATGCTCGCCTTCACCCCGCCGCAGGATGTCGAAAAAGACCTGCTCGCACGCTTCGCCAAAATCGGCATCGGTGCCGGTCAGCCATTCGACCTGAAAACGCTCAGCACCGAGCAACGCAAGGCCCTCGAAGACGGCATCAGTGACGCCAAGGCCGAATTCGCCGCGTTCAAGAAAGACAAGGTCGACACGCACGAAATCAGCAGCGGTGACCTGTTCGGCACCCGCGATCACCTCAAGGGCAATTACCTGTATCGCTACGCCGGCGCCAACATGGGCATCTTCGGCAACTCTGCCGAAGAGGCGAACTACATCGGCTATTTCGTCGATAAGGACGGCCAGCCGGCCGACGCAGCGAAACACGACTACACCCTGCATTTCGACAAAGGCGCCCTGCCCCCGGCCGACGCCTTCTGGTCGCTGACCATGTACGACGGCAAGAGCAAGTTGCTGGTGGCCAACCCGCTCAATCGCTACCTGATCAACTCGCGGATGCTGCCCGACTTGAAGCTCGATGCCGACGGCGGACTGACCCTCTACGTGCAGCACGACAATCCCGGCAAGGACACGCAGGCCAACTGGCTGCCGGCACCGAACGGGCCGTTCTACGGCGTGTTGCGCCTGTACCTGCCGAAACCGGAAGTGGCCAGCGGCGAATGGAAGATGCCGCTGCTCAACCCGGTCAACTCAAAACAATAAACGGAGCCAGTGATGGTCAAGCCTTACGTTGTGCGTCCGCTGCTGGCGCTGTGCATGATCGGCAGTACTCAACTCTATGCAGCCGAGGGTGGCGTGGGCCGGCCGATCACCGGGCAACAGGTGTATTCCAACGCCGGGATCATCCCGCCCGAACCGGGCTGGGTCGTCTCGGTCACCAGCATCTGGTACGACGGATCGCTCAAGGGCAGTCGCGGCGCGCCGATTTCCGGTGAAGTCAGTGCCGGGATCGACATGAAAGTCTCTTACACCATGACCAACCTGACGCACATCTGGGACACCGGCAAAGGCCCATGGAATTTTGCCTCGGCAATCGGCGTTCCAGTGCAGTACACCGACATTGACGCGGCGATCACCGGCCCGCGCGGACGCACCCTCGGCACCAGCGATTCCGGGACCCAGTTCGCCGACGCGCTGGTCACGCCGATTGCCGCCGGCTACCACTTCGACGAGCTCAACCACATCGCGTTTTCCCTGCCGATCTACGTGCCGACCGGCGCCTACAACGACAATCGTCTGGCCAACCCCGGGCAGAACAATTACACGTTCATGCCCACCGTGGCCTTCACCCATCTGGACGGCAAGGGGGGCGAATTCACCCTGTCCAGCGGCCTGGAGTTCTACACCGAAAACACCGCCACCGATTACCGCAACGGCAACATCTTCACCCTCGATGCCTTGTGGACTCACGGCTTCGGCAGTGGCTGGAGCGCCGGTCTGGCAGCCGGCTATATCCAGCAAGTCACCGACGACAAGGGGCAGACCGCCGACAGCCTGAATGGCTTCCGTGGCCGCTCGGTCGGCGCCGGGCCGGTGGTCGCCTGGACCGGCAAATTCGCCGACGCCCAGGCCAACATCAGCGCGCGCTGGGTGCCAGAGTTCGACACCAAGAACCGCCCCGAAGGCAACGGGATTGCCGTCAACATGACTCTGGCATTTTTCTAGACCGGCCACAAAGGACTGTCCCATGACCGCACTCACCGACCTCAACGCCCTGCAAGCGAGCATCGCCGAAACCGTACTCGGCCAGGATCAGGTCATTCGGCAGATCCTCCTCGGCCTGCTGGCCAACGGGCATTTGCTCCTGGAAAGCCTGCCGGGGCTGGCCAAGACGCGCACGGTCAAGGCGCTGGCCACGCACCTGGACGCGAAGATGAGCCGCATCCAGTTCACCCCCGACTTGCTGCCCTCGGACATCACCGGCGCCGAAGTACTGCATCAGGTCGCCGGGCAGAACGAGATCCGCTTCCAGCCAGGTCCGCTGTTCGGCAATCTGATCCTCGCCGACGAGATCAACCGCGCCCCGGCCAAGGTCCAGGCGGCGCTGCTGGAAGCCATGGAAGAACGGCAGATTACCGTGGCCGGCACCAGTCACGTGCTGCCGGAGTTGTTCATTGTGGTCGCCACACAGAACCCGATCGAACAGGAAGGCACTTATCCGCTGCCGGAAGCGCAGATGGACCGGTTCCTGATGAAGGTGCTGCTGGATTACCCCAGCGCCGACAACGAAAGCCAGGTGCTGCGTCTGTTGCGCGCCGAAGAGTTTGCCCAGGGCGCGAACACCGCACCGGGCAAGGGCTTCAGCCTGTCACAGGAAGTGATTTTCGCTGCGCGCAAGGAAGTCAGTGCGGTGCACGTATCACCAGCCATCGACCGCTATCTGATCGACCTGATCAACGCCACTCGCCACCCGGCCGATTACGACGAAGACCTCGGACGCTGGATCAGCATCGGTGCCAGTCCGCGTGGCGGCATCGGCTTGGATCGTTGTGCGCGGGCCGATGCGTGGTTGCAGGGCCAGGATTTCGTCTCGCCGGATAACGTGCGCGCCGTGGTGCATCCGGTGCTGCGTCATCGCCTGCAATTAAGCTACGACGCAGTCGCGGATGGCGTGACGGCCGATCAGGTGCTCGACCGTTTGCTGGATAAAGTGGCGATTCCGGCATGAACACGGACGGTCTGGTCTACGTGTCTCTGGCGCAATTGATGGCGCTGGAATTCAAGGCCCGTGACCTGAGTTTTCTCGCGCGTCAGCCCCAGGGCAGCATCCTGGCCGGTAACCATGCTTCGCGCCTGCGTGGCCGTGGCTTGAACTTCGATGAGCTGCGCCGTTATCAGCCCGGTGATGATTTGCGCCACCTCGACTGGCGCGCTTCGCTGCGCACCGGCAAACCGGTAATACGCACTTTTACTGAAGAGCGCGACCGCCCGGCGTTGATCGTGGTCGATCAGCGGATGTCGATGTTCTTCGGCTCGCAACGCAGTTTCAAATCCGCTCTCGCCGCCGAACTCGCGGCGCTGTCGGCGTGGACGGTGTTCAACGCCGGTGACCGGGTCGGTGGTCTGGTGTTCAATGATCAACGCATCGACAGCATCGCGCCGCTGCGCAGCCGCAAACGGGTCGAAGCCTTGCTCAGCCGCGTGGCGCAACAGAATCAGACACTGAACGCGGCCAATCCCGACGCCGAAGACGAGGATCAGTTGGACAAGGCCTTGCAGCGTTGCCTGGCGCTGGCCGGGCATGACCATTTGATCTGCATCATCAGCGACTTCGCCGGGGCGGGTGAGCACACCTTGCAATTGATGCGGCAACTGCGCGCGCACAACGACGTGATCGCCCTGCAAGTCTACGATCCACTGGCCCTGAAGCTGCCGAGCGATGGCCGGCTACTGGTCACCCAAGGCCAATTGCAGGTGGAACTGGCTGTCGAGAAGCGCAGCGTGCATCAGCCTTTGGGCGATTATCTCGGTGGCCGGCTCAAGGATGTCGCCACCCTGCTGCGTCGCAGTCAGGTGCCGCTGATGATGTTCAGCACCGCCGAAGAGGCCCACGCGCAATTGCGCGCCGAGCTTGGCAAGTCTGCCGGCCCGCGGCGATGAACCCGACGATTCCCGACATCAGCCAGCTCAAGGAGCTGAGCCTGCCGGCGCCGGTCAGTTATGCGCCGCAGACCTGGGGCTGGTGGCTGTTGCTGGTATTGTTGGTTGTGCTGGCGCTGGTGGTTGGCGTGCGCCGTTATGTGCAGTGGCGACGGGATCAGTATCGGCGCGAAGCGCTGGTACGATTGGCGCAGTTGCGCAGCCGCAGTGACGACCTCAATGCCCTGCGTGAGCTGCCCGAGTTGCTCAAACGTGTGGCCCTTTCGATGCCCCTACGCAAATCTTTCCGCTGGAATGCAAACCCTGTGGGAGCGAGCTTGCTCGCGAAGAGGTCAGCACATTCAACATCTGTGTTATCTGGCACACCGCTTTCGCGAGCAAGCTCGCTCCCACAAGGGGTGGCGGCGTTGGGAAGATCGGATTGGCAGGCGTTTCTGCAGCAGCATAGTAAAAAGAAGTTGCCCGACGACTTCAGCGCCCAACTCGCCCAGCTCGCCTACGCCCCCGACGCCAACCTTCGCGCCCTCCCCGCCGAGCAGCGCCAGGCGCTGTTCGACACCTGCCAACACTGGGTGGAGCAGCACCATGTGGCAGCTTGATTACCCGTGGTTGTTGCTTCTGTTGCCGCTGCCGTGGCTGGCCTACCGGTACCTGCCGGCGTATCAGGAAGCGCGCAGCGCCGTGCGCGTGCCGTTTTTCGGCGCCATGAGTCGTGCGGTCGGGGAAGCGCCGAGCCGGGTTGGCAATCGTCAGAACCACTGGCAACAGCTGCTCAATCTGCTGGTGTGGGCGCTGGTGCTGCTCGCCGCCGCGCGCCCGGTGTTCGTCGAAAAACCCATCGAACGCCAACAGCCGGTGCGCGACCTGATGCTCGCCATCGACCTTTCGCAATCGATGGAAACCGCAGACTTCAGCAATGCCAGCGGCCAGAAAATCAATCGCCTCGCCGCCGTCAAAGAGGTGATGCAAGGCTTCATCGACAAGCGCAAGGACGACCGCATCGGCCTGATCGTGTTCGGCAGCGGCGCTTACCCGCAAGCGCCGCTGACCCTCGATCACGCCAGCCTCTCGCTGTTGCTGGCCGACACCGGCATCGGCATGGCCGGGCCGAACACCGCCATCGGTGATGCCATCGGATTGAGCCTGAAGCTGCTCGATCAGGCGCACGAACAGCAAAAGGTGCTGATCCTGCTCACCGACGGTAATGACACCAGCAGCGCGATCACTCCCGATCACGCCGCGGAAATGGCCGCCAACAAGGGCGTGGTCATTCACACCATCGGCATCGGCGACCCGACGGCGTCCGGCGAGTCGCAGGTCAATCTGCGCGGGCTGCAACAGATCGCCCAGACCACAGGCGGGCAGTTTTTCCGCGCCGAAGACCGCACGGCGCTGGATCAGGTCTACAGCACTCTCGACCGCCTCACCCCGCATCAGGTGAAAACCCTCAGCCATCAGCCTCAGCGCGAGTTGTTCCATTGGCCGCTGGGCACGGCGCTGACGCTGTTGGCGCTGTATCACCTCGGTGCCCTGCTGCGCCCGCGCCTGGCGCTGGCCCGCCAGCGGCAGGAGGCCTGAGATGGAGATCAATCTCAGTGACTTGCACTTTTTGCGTCCGCTGTGGCTGCTGCTCGCACTGTTCGCCGCGCTGCTGCCACTGCTCTGGCGCCGCAGCCGCGACTTGCAGCGGCAGCTGCGTAGCAACATCGCCGAACACTTGTTGCCACACCTGCTGGTCACCCCAACGGATCAACAGCACCTGCGACCGGTGCACTGGCTGTGCGCGGTGCTGGTAATGGGCGCCATTGCCGCCGCCGGGCCGACCTGGGAGCAGGATCGCCCGGACTTTCTGGACAATCGTGCACCGCTGATCGTCGCCGTGGATCTGTCGCCGTCGATGGATGCCAGTGACGTACCACCGACGCGCCTGCAAGCGGTAAAACACAAACTCCATGACCTGATCCAGCGTCGCGCCGGCGCGCGCACCGCGCTGATCGCTTATGCCGGCAGCGCGCATCTGGTGTTGCCGCCGACTGACGATCCGGCGCTGCTCGACACCTTCATTCAGGCGCTGGGCACAGACCTCATCGACAAACCCGGCAAGGACGTTAGCGCCGTCATCGAGCAGGCCAAGCGCCTGCTCAGCTCCGAGACCACTCCGGGCAGCCTGTTGCTGATCACCGACGGTGCCGACACCACGCAGCTCGATGGCCTCGGCAAACAACTCGACGGCAGCCAATTGCAGGTGCTGGTGCTCGCGGTCGGCAATGAGGATGGCGGCGTGATTCAGGGTGCTGGCGGGCAGCCGACAGTCGACAGCAACGGGCGCCCGGTACTCGGCAGTTTCGATGCCACAGCGCTCAAACAACTGGCCTCTGCCGTCGACGCGCCGCTGGGCAGCCTGACGCTGGGCGACGATGATCTGGACTGGATCGAACTGCACGCCCAACAACACTTCGAAAATGCCAGCGCCGAACAGCAGGAACTGCACTGGAAAGACGCCGGTTACTGGCTGTGCTGGCCGTTGCTGGCCTTGGCGCTGGTCGGCGTGCGCAAGGGCTGGAGCGTCAACTGGGCACCGGCGTTGTTCCTCGCCGTGGGCCTGGGTTGGCCCACCGCACCCGCGCAGGCCAACGCGCTGACCGATGCCTTCTTCACCCGCGATCAGCAAGGGCGCTGGGCCGCCGAGCATGAGCATTGGCCGCAAGCAGCGGCGCTGTTTGTCGATCCGTATTGGAAAGGCGTCGCGGCCTATCACGCAGCAGACTACGACCTCGCACTGGCGACCTTTGCCCGGCTGGACACGGCGCAAGCGTGGTTTTACCTGGGCAACATTTACGTGCGGCGTTTCAAGTTCGAACAGGCGATCGCCGCCTACACCCAGGCCTTGCAGCGGCAACCGCAATTCCCCGAAGCCACGACCAATCTGGCGCTGGCGCAGGCGTTGCTCAAAGACACCGACAGCGCCGAGAAAAACGCCCCGGAGACCAAACCTGACGAAGTGAAATTCGACAAGGCACCGGGCAAGGGCCAGAGCAAAAAGGTCGAGACCGAACAGGCGGCTTCCGACGCGTTGTGGCTGCAGAACCTGAGCACCTCGCCGGCGAAGTTTCTCAGGCAGAAATTCAGTTTGCAGGATCAAGCGGGGGCCAAGCCATGAACCGGGTTGCGGCTATCGCGAGCAGGCTCACTCCTACAGGGGATTTGTGTGCGCCGAAAATCTTCTGTAGGAGCGAGCCTGCTCGCGATGGCTCCCGCCTGATCACCGCCACCCTGCTGATCCTGCTCACCAGTTGCCTGTTCACGATCCAGGCCTCTGCCGCCGAACCCCAACTGAAAATCCAGGCCCACCTGCAACCCGCCGAAGGCGCGATGGTCGGCGGGCTGGTCGAGTTGCAAGTCGACGTGCTCACCGATACCTGGTTCACCAGCGCTGCCACCCTGCCCGAGCTGAAACTCAATGGCGCCCTGGTCACGCCGCCGGACGGCCAGGCTCAACACCTGAATCAGACCATCGACGGACAATCCTTCAGCGGTTTGCGCTACAGCTACCTGATCACCCCGAATGTCGCCCGCCGCTTCGACATTCCGCCGTTGACGGTGAGTGCGACACCGGGTCAGGCCACCACCCCGCTCAGCGCGCAAAGCCAACCGTTGCACTTCAGCGCCACCCAGCCACCCGGCTTGAAACCCGGAGAAACGCCGCTGGTGGCCAGCGGTGTGCGCCTGAGCCAAAGCCTGACCAACTCGGCAACCCCGTTGAAAACCGGCGACAGCGTTACCCGCCAACTGACTCTGCAGGCCGATGGCGCACTGGCGATGGCGCTGCCGGTTCCGCCACTGGGTGACGTGGCCGGTCTGAGTCGTTATCCGCAGCCCCCACAAGTCACTCGTCTGGATGACGGTCGCGGCAACGTGCTCGGTGGTCAGCGGATCGACGCCGTCATCTACCGCATCGACAAGGCTGGCGCCTACACCCTGCCAGCCATCGCGGTGAAATGGCGGGACGTGAAAACGCAGCAGAGTCGAACTGCGCAAGTACCGGCCGTGACCTTCGCAGCCACAGCCAACAGCGCCTACAAACCGGTGTTTTCGATCACCGACGATCTCCGGCAGCTCGGTCGCAACAACCAGCACCTTTCCACACGCTGGCTGCTGTGGCTGGTGCTGCTCGCCGTCTGCATCGGCGTCGGTTATTGGCTGCGTCCTGCCCTGCTGCGTGCCCGGCATCAATGGCAGGCGCGCAAGCACGCGCGGCAACTGGCCTGGGAGCAATCGGCGGAGTTCGCCTGGCAGCAGATCAACCCGCAACTGCAGGCTGAACCGGCGCAGTTGAGCGCCTTGTATCTGTGGCTGCGGCGCAGCCGGCTCGGGCTGCAACTGGTGAATGCCGGCCCGCGCCTGCAAGGCCTGTTGCGCGGACTTTACGGACGTGATCCGCAGACTGCACAAACACTTGCTCAACTGCGTGAATCGTTGACTACGCTTCACAGTCAGGCCGAACAACAGGCGCACAAACCGGCGTCGGCCCTGCGCCCGCTCAACCCCGTTCAGGAAAGGGAATTCCCATGACCAATCCACCGCAGCAGCGACCACGTTTCAGCCTTGCGCTGTGGTTTGCGCTGGCATTGCCATTGCTAGTCCAAGCCAGCGAGCCACTGCCGTCATGGAACGACGGCCCGGCGAAACACAACATCATCGCGTTCGTGCAAGCGGTCACCGATCAGCACAGCAAGGACTTCGTCAAACCCGCCGAGCGCATCGCAGTGTTCGACAACGACGGCACCCTGTGGAGCGAGCAGCCGATGTATTTCGAGTTGCTGTTCGCCCTCGACGAGGTCAAGCGCAATGCGCCGCAGCACCCGGAATGGAAAACCACCCAGCCGTTCAAAGCGGTGCTGGAAAACGATCACCAGGCACTGGCCGCCGCCGGCATGGACGGGATTATCAAGATATTCGGCGCCACCCACACCGGCATGACCACCGAGGCTTTCGACGACTACGCCAAGACCTGGCTGAGTCAGGCCCGACATCCGAAGACCGGCAGGCCCTACACCGAAATGATCTTCCAGCCGATGCTGGAAATGCTCGACTACCTGCGCAGCCAGGACTTCAAGACCTACATCGTTTCCGGCGGCGACACCGCGTTCATGCGCGCCTTCGCCGAGAAGGTCTACGGCATCCCGCCGGAACAGGTGATCGGCACCACATTCGTCACCGCGTTCCAGTTCAAGGACGGCAAGGCTTCGATCCTGCGCACGCAGAAACTGGCACACAACGACGACGGCCCGGGCAAACCGGAGAGCATTGATGCAGTGATCGGCAAACGGCCGATCCTCGCGTTCGGCAATTCCGACGGCGACCTGCAGATGCTGCAGTGGACCGCCGCCGGCCCCGGCAAACGCTTCATGGGTCTGGTGCACCACACCGACGCCAGACGCGAGTGGGCCTACGACCGAAAATCCGATATCGGGCGACTCGACAAAGCCCTCGACGAAGCGAATTCCCGTGGCTGGACCGTGGTGGACATGGCGACCGAGTGGCGCCGGATCTACCCGTTCGATCCACCAGCAACCGGGCAGGTGCAATAAGAAAAAGCGTGATGCAGGACTGCAAGAAACGTAAGTCGCAACAACGACCCCCGCGATAAGGAGCAAGTCAGATGACTCGCATACGCAAGTGGCTACCGAAACTCGCCCTGGTGGCAACCTCGGTGATGGCGCTGTCGGCAACCGCCACAGCGGCTGAGAAACCCAACATTCTCGTCATCTTTGGTGATGACATCGGCCAGACCAATATCAGCGCCTATTCCATGGGCGTGGTTGGCTACAAGACCCCGAACATCGACCGGATTGCCAAAGAAGGCATGATGTTCACCGACTACTACGCGGAAAACAGCTGCACCGCCGGTCGATCCTCGTTCATCACCGGCCAGACGCCACTGCGTACAGGCCTGTCGAAAGTCGGCATTCCGGGTGCACCGGTCGGCCTGCAGAAACGCGACATCACCATCGCTCAGGCGCTCAAGGGCCTGGGTTATGCCACCGGGCAATTCGGCAAGAACCACCTCGGTGACCGCGACGAATACCTGCCGACCAATCACGGTTTCGACGAGTTCTTCGGCAACCTCTACCACCTCAACGCCGAGGAAGAGCCGGAGCGTCCGTACTGGCCGAAAGACGACGCTGCCTTCGTCAAGGCCAACTCGCCACGCGGGGTGATCCACAGCTTCGCCGACGGCAAGATCGAAGACACCGGTGCGCTGACCACCAAGCGCATGGAAACCATCGACGACGAAACCACCGCCGCCGCACAGGCGTTCATCGAGAAACAGGCCAAGGCCGACAAGCCGTTCTTCGTCTGGATGAACACCACGCGCATGCACGTGTTCACCCACGTACGTGATTCGATGAAGGGCCAGAGCGGCATGCCCGGCAACGAATACGCCGACGGCATGCTCGAGCACGACGCTGACGTCGGCAAACTGCTGAAAACCATCGACGACCTGAAAATCGCCGACAACACGATCATCGTCTACACCACCGACAACGGCCCGAACCAGTTCTCCTGGCCGGACGCGGCGACCACGCCGTTCCGCAACGAGAAGAACTCCAACTGGGAAGGTGCGTATCGCGTACCGGCGATGATTCGCTGGCCGGGCAAGATCAAGCCGGGTGAGGTCTCCAACGAACTGTTCTCGGGCATGGACTGGTTCCCGACCCTGCTCGCGGCGGCTGGCGAAACCGACGTGAAAGACAAACTGCTCAAGGGCTGGGCACCGACGTCCGGCGGCACCAGCTTCAAGGTGCATCTGGACGGCTACAACCAGTTGCCCTACCTGACCGGCCAGCAGCCCAAGGGCGAGCGCAAGGAGTTCTACTACTTCAACGACGACGGCGTGCTGGTTTCGATGCGCTTCGACAACTGGAAAGTGGTGTTCTGCGAACAGCGTCAGCCGGGCGGTTTCCGGGTCTGGAGCGAACCGTTCGTGTGCCTGCGCGTACCGAAGATCCTCAACCTGAGGATGGACCCGTATGAGCGAGCGGACGTGGTGTCTGACCAGTTCTATGACTGGAACACCAAAAACGTTTATCTGGCCGGTGTCGCGGTGACCAAGTCGGCAGAGTTCCTGCAGACCTTCATCGAATACCCGCCAAGCCAGAAACCGGCGAGCTTCAGCATCGACCAGATTCGTGCGGCGGTTGACGCCAAGATCGCGGAAAAAATGAAAGCGGCTCCGGCTGCACAGTAAGACTGTTGAACCGCCGCTCGCCCTCATCGGCGGGCAGCCCTGTTTCCACCTGAGACCGCGCCGGCCCCAATCGCTGGCAAGCCAGCTCCCACAGGTATTTCTGTCGACCACAACATGAGTGTTCACTGAAAATCCCTGTGGGAGCTGGCTTGCCAGCGATGAGGCCCGCACCGTCACGAATATTGTGTGATTTGAACAAGGTCCCCCGCATGTCCTCACGTATCGCCAGCAAGCCGTCGGCCATACCCACCACCCAAGCCGTCACCCCGGCGCTGCTGATCCCCGCCCTGCTGCTGTGCATCTCCGGCGCCGCCGCGCTGGTGTATCAGGTGCTGTGGATCAAGCAGTTGTCGCTGGTGGTCGGCGTCGAGGTCTATGCCATCACCACCGGCATCAGCGCGTTTTTTGCCGGCCTGGCCATTGGCGGTTGGCTGTTCGGGCGCTGGGCCGATCGCTTGCAGCAACCGGTGCTGCTCTACGCCGGGCTGGAAGTACTGGTGGCGATTCTTGGTGTTGGCGCGACGGTTGCGATGAGCCTGGCGGCCAGCCCGTTTGCCTGGCTGCAAGATCATGTCGGTCTCCTGGCCTGGCTGTTGCCATTCGCGCTGGTAGGGATTCCGGCGGTGTTGATGGGCGGCACGCTGCCGGTATTGGTGCGCTCGCTGGCGGCTGATCCGGGCAGGTCCGGCGGTCAGCTGTATGCGGCGAACACCCTCGGCGCAATTGTCGGCACCTTGCTCGCCGCGTTCGTGCTGATCGCCACCCTCGGTGTGCGTGGCAGCGCGCTGTTTGCGGCGATGCTCAATCTTCTGGCCGCAGCCGCTGCGTTGTGGTTGCAGCGTCAGCAGCCGACGCCGACGGCGGCTGCGGCTGCGGTCAAACATCACACCGAGAAAGCCGCGGACCGCACCGCACTGTGGCTGTACTCCATCGCCGGCGGCGTGGCGCTCGGTTATGAAGTGGTCTGGTCGCAGTCGATCGTGCAGTTCATGAGCACCCGCACCTACGCGTTCGCCGTGGTGCTCGCGACGTACCTGACCGGGCTGTTCATCGGCAGCGCCCTGCTCGCCCGTCGCGTCGAGCGCATTCGCGATCCGTGGGGGGTGTTCGGTCTGTTGATTGCCGGTGCCGGGCTGATCGCCTTGCTGGAAATCGCCGTGCTCGGACGCTGGCTGGCGTTGGCCCAGAGTCAGGCCGAGAGCTGGCTGCTGGCCTTGGGCGCCAGCGAACTGGCCGGCATGAGCGCACGTTTCGCCGTGGCGGCGCTGAGCATCGTGTTCGTGCCGACATTGCTGCTCGGCGCCGCGTTTCCGCTGGCCCTGCGTTTAAGTGTCGGTCGTGAGCGGGTCGGTCGCGATGTCGGTGCGGTGGTCGCGTTCAACACGCTGGGTGGGATTGTCGGGGTGATGCTTTGTGGTTTTCTGCTGATTCCATTGCTGGGGCTGGTGCGCACGCTGGGCTTGCTGGCGCTCATTGCCGCCAGCATCGGTTACGTGGCTGTGCGCAAGGGCCACCACGTCAAAAAGGGTCGACGTCAGGCCGTGGTCGCGTTGGGGCTGGTATCGGTGGCGCTTGCGCTGCTGACCCCGATGGACAAATTCGCCAGCCTGCTGCCGGGTGCGCGTAACGGTACGCTGACGTTCTATGAAGAAGGCCGTGGCGGCACCGTGGCGGTGGTTGCTCAGGGCCGAGGGGAAAACACGTTCCACCGCTTGTACATTCAGGGCGTGTCCAACACCGGCGACGCCATGCCGTCGCTGCGCTACATGCGCATTCAGGCACTGCTGCCGCTGCTGATTCACAACGGCGAACCACGTTCGACGTTGGTGATCGGCTTCGGCACCGGCATCACCGCCGGTGCGATGCTGCGCTATCCGGGGCTGGAACATCGGGTAGTCGCCGAGCTCCTGCCGTCGGTGGTCAAGGCCGCGCCGCTGTTCAAGGGCAACTACAACGCCGCCAGCGATCCCGGTGTTGATGTGCGCTTGCGCGATGGCCGTCAGGAACTGCTGCGCAGCCCGCAGACCTACGACCTGATCACCCTTGAACCGCCACCGCCGTCGGCGGCCGGGGTGGTCAATCTGTACTCCCGCGACTTCTATCAACTGGCGGCCAGTCGACTTGAGCAACAAGGCATCGTCGCGCAATGGCTACCGTTGCCGACCCAGAACATCGACGACTCGCGCTCACTGGTGCGCAGCTTCCTCGACGTGTTCCCGTACGCCTCGCTGTGGACCAGCGAGTTCCACGAAATGCTGCTGGTGGGCTCGCTGCAGCCGATGGAGCTGAACGCGACGAAAATCACCGAGCGCTTCCAGCAGGCCAGTGTGCGCAGCACTTTGCAGGATGTCGGGATTGGTTCGGCGGCGGCGTTACTCGCGACCTGGGTCACCGACCGCGCAGGCCTTGAGCGCTTCGCGGCAAATGCCCCGGCGGTGACGGACGACCAGCCCCGCATCGAATACGCACCGTGGGTGCGCAGCCAGGAAATCACTCGGGTGTTGCCGGCGTTGCTGGATCTGTATGTGCCGCCGCCGCTGGTGAATGCCGATAGCGGTTTTATCGAACGAATGGACACGCACCGCCAGCGCCTGATGCAGTTCTACCGCGCCAGCCTGCATGCGTATGACGGTGATCGGGATGCGTGGGGGCGGGATATTCGCGAGGTCATGCAAGGGGATCGGGCGAACCCGTATTTCCGGTGGTTTGTGGGGCAGTAACGCTGCCCCCTGTAGGAGCTGCCGCAGGCAGCTCCTACAGAGGCTCCGGGTTACTTGCCGGCCTTGAGCTTCACATACATCTGATGCATGTCATTGGCCCAGCCATCGATCACCGGTTTGACGTCGTTGGCGGTCATCGCCTGGGTGTCGTTTTCCAGCGGTTTGCCGGTGCCTTTGCGCACCACTTGTGCCACGACCTTGTTGGTCGCGCCATCGAGGAACACCGCTTCGGTGGCCAGGGTGGTTTCCTGATCGCGGATACCGCTGGCAGTGCTGACGGCTGCGGCGACCAGGGCGACCGGGATCACTTCATACGCGTGCAGGCCTTCGGTCTTGCTGCTGACGGCGGTGATCGCCGCCCGCACCACGATCACGCCCGGGCCTGGACCGCTGGCCAACGGCATGTCTTTGCTGATTTCACGCTTGAGGGCCTGATCGTAGTAGGAGGTGATGCCGTTGAGGGTCTGTTGGGAAATCTTTGCGGTCGGTTGCGGCTTGGGATAGAGCTGGGTCGGTTCGATGTAGGCGCTGGTGAATTTGCTGACATCCACCTTCGGATCGATCCAGCGCATCACCTCGGCACCGGAGGGCGATTTGGCCTCCTTGAGCTGGCTGTAGTCCTTGAGAAAGCCGGAATACTCATCGGGAGCGACGGTTTTGCTGGAGCAACCCACCACGCCCAAGGTGGCGATGCAAAGGGTGCCCATCACTACTGCTAGCTTCATGCTGTAACTCCTGTCAGAAGGCCTGAATGTATTGCTTGGGGGGAGTTACAGGTATAGCTAAAACCCCGGCGATTGCGCTGCAAAAGCGCAAAATTCACACAACAACGGGTGCTGCTTCACAACCGTCATTTGACAGATGACGGGCATCCGGCAAAGCTGCACCGAGCTTGAACGCACGCCAGCAGGCAAATGCACCTGGACCACGGAAGTCGTAATGCCCAAGCATAAGAATAAAGTCGCACAGCCTGATCCTGATTCGTCCCGCCCGTCCCTTTCACGTTATCTGTTTCCCGTCACCATCGGTGTGCTGCTGGCCGCTGTGGCGGGGATTGGCTGGTTTCTGTTCAGGCCCGCGCCCGTGCCGTCAAAGGCCCCGCCGATCAATGTGGCCGCACCCGTTGTCGCCAAGCCACAACCGCCGGCACAGAAGCCCGCGACCATGGTCGACGAGCAACAATGCCAGGGCTGCCACACCGAACAGGTCAAGGACTGGCAAGGCTCGCACCACCAATTGGCGATGCAGGCCGCGAATGGTGAAACCATGCTCGGCGACTTCAACAACGTCGCCTTCAAGGCTGAAAACGAGACCACCCGTTTCACGCGCAAGGGCGACGAGTTCTGGGTCAACACCCCAGGCATCGACGGCAAGAACGCCGACTTCAAAGTCGCCTACACCTTCGGCATCGCGCCCCTGCAGCAATACCTGATCGAAGTCGGCGAAGGCCGTTTGCAAGCGCTCGGTGTGGCCTGGGATACCGAGAAAAACCGCTGGTTTCACCTCTACCCCGGCCAGGGCGTGAACTTCAAGAATCCGCTGCACTGGAGCAAGCCCAGTCAGAACGCCAACTTCATGTGCGTCGAGTGCCACACCACCGGCTTCAAGCGCAATTTCGATGCGGCCAGCAACACGTTCAACAGTCAATGGAACAGCCTCGGCGTCGGCTGTCAGGCCTGCCACGGTCCGGCATCCAATCACCTGGAGTGGACGCAGAAAAAAGACGACCTGATCCACAAGGGTTTTGCGGTCGATCTCAAGGACAAGAACGCCAGCGTCGAAATCGAAACCTGTGCCCGCTGCCATGCGCGCCGTGCGCCGTTGAGTGATGGCTACACCGTTGGTAAACGGCTGATGGACGACTACCTGCCAAGCACCCTCACCCGTGAACTGTATGCGCTCGACGGCAAGATCAAGGATGAAGTGTTCGAACACGGCTCTTTCCTGCAAAGCAAGATGTTCGACAAGGGCGTGCGCTGCAGCAATTGCCACAATCCGCACAGCAGCGAACTGAAAGCGCCCGGTAACGCGGTGTGCCTGCAATGTCACAACACGGCGGGCAAGACCTCGGTCGAAGGTGTCGATGGCAAGGGCCTGCAGGCGAAAAACTACGACTCCAGCGAACACACGCGCCACACCATGGGCCAGCCCGGCTCACAGTGCGTGGATTGCCACATGCCGGGCAAGTTCTACATGGGCAACGACTGGCGGCATGACCACAGTTTCAGCATCCCCAACCCGGAGCGTGCGCAAAAACTCGGTACCCCGGATGCCTGTCTGAGCTGCCATCAGGGCAAGGCTGGCGACAAGGTCACTGCACAGTTCAAGTTGTGGAGTGCCTCCGCCACCACCCCACAGGCGCCGCGTTATGACGAAAGCCTGTGGCTGATCCGCAACGGTCAACCGGGCGCTGCCAACGTCTTGTATGAGCTGCTGCAACGCAGCGATCTGCCGGCGATCCGGCGCGCGACCTTGCTGGCCGAACTGCCGTTGTACCCCAGCGATCAGGCCTTGAAACTGGCGACGCTCGACCTGAAAAACCGGGAGCCGCAGGTGCGTGAAAGTGCGGTGCGCGCCATCAGTGCCTTCCTGCCGCCAGCGGAGCGCGCTGCGTTGCTGACGCCAATGCTCAACGATCCGGTGAAAGCCGTGCGCATTGTCGCCGCGCGGGACCTGCTCAACGTTGCGCGCAACAACGGCTTAGGCGCCGCGCAAACCAATTGGGACGCGGCGATTGCCGAGTACGAAGCGGTGCAGAACAGTCTCGCGGAACGGGCAGAAGCCAACCTGAATCTGGCGATGCTGTATCAAGCCAGCGGGCGTGCTTCCGAGGTTGAAGGATTGCTGCGCACGGCACTCAAGCGCGATCCGGACTTTTACCCGGCACTGGTGACGCTGGTGCAGTGGCTGGAGGCCAATGGTCGTCGGCAAGAGGCGCAAACGCTGCTGGACGACAGCCTCAAGGCGCACCCGGAGGCTGCGTTGTTGCAGCACACCCGTGGCCTGTCATTGATCCGCGCCGGCAAGACGGCAGAAGCCATGACCGCCCTGCACAAGGCCGCGCAACTGGAACCCCAGAACCCGCAGTACGGTTATGTGCTGGCAGTGGCGCTGCACGACAGTGGCAAGGTGAGCGAGGCGTGTGACGAGCTGGAGCGTTTGCTCAAGATCCAACCGGCGAACCGCAATGCGCGGCTGTCGTTGATCCAGTACTACCTGGAGAACGGCCAGGAACCGAAGGCGCAGATGCTGTTGCAGGGCTGGAAGAAGATGAACATGGGCGATCCGGCGCTGAAATAACCCTGAATACCTGTGGCGAGGGTGCTTGCTCCCGCTGGGTGGCGCAGCCCCCCCAAAAACAGACATTGCGATTTATCTGGCTGACTCATCATGTCTGCTGGGGAGTGCTGCGCACTCCAGCGGGAGCAAGCTCCCTCGCCACAAAATCTGCGCTTACCAGGACGATGTCGCCCCGCTCTTCAACGCCATCTCGCGGCGGCTGTTGGCGCGCATCGCCTTGATCAGCGACACCGAGCCCACCAGCAGAATCGCCGCGCCGAACAGGAAGTCGATGTTGTACAGCTGGAAATCCTGCACCGGCCCGACCAGCAGTACCCGCACCACGGCAATCGTCACCAGCGTGGCGAGGAAGTCGATCCCCGGTTCGTCGCGATAGAACACATGCAGCAGCGGCAGGCATAGCACCAGCAGCAACAACAGCACCACGACCTTGAACGAGCCTTTGCGCTCGACGCTGAACGCGCATTCGTGCGGGCCGTAGGCCTTGTAGTCCTCGTCGCGGATCATCGAGTTTTTCTCGTTGATGTACTCAACGCGGTTGTACTTCTGGATCGGCGTGAAGGTGTTGGACATGTCCATCAGCGTGGTGATGTTCTTGAAGCGCAGGTCGACGCGCTCGCTGCCCTTGAGGTAGTACAGCACCGGTTTGTAGCCGTAACGATAGGTGTCGAACGGAAAGTCGGTGACCTGGCCCTGCACGCCGATCGGCCGTGGTTCAAGCTCGGCGTAGGCACTTTTGGTCGGCGAGGCGAGGTTGCGGCTCAGGGGCTGAACCTTGACCTGTTCGAGGAAGATCGGCGTCACGCCATACGACCACTGCAAGGGTTCCAGGCGCAAACGCAGTTCGTTGCGGCCCAGGTCATAGCGGTTGAAGGTGCGTTCGGAGACCACCAGCGAGCCGCTGAGCATGAACTCGCCGCGCAGGTTGTTGGTCACGCGCAAGGTCAGTTGATCCTTGCCCAACAGCGCCGCTTCGGTGGACGGCGGTGTGCCGCACCATGCGGTGCTTTCACCGGCGCCGCCCAACTGGCCGTCGCGGTTTTCCTTGAACACATAAAAGTAACTGGCCCACAGCGTCAGCATCAACAGCAACGCGGTGAGACCGAGGATTTTTTTACCCGCAGTCACAAAACAGACTCCCTTCTTCGTTCCGTCGTCCAGCCGAAAACCCGCTGGCGACGGCGACTCTACCAAAAGGCCAGCATCGACCCAAGGAAAAATCCGGGAATGCTGCGGAATGTAAGGGTTTCCCTTGCATGTCGCTGCAAAACACCTGTGGCGAGGGAGCTTGCTCCCGCCGGGTGGCGAAGCCGCCCCAAACCAGACAACGCGTTTTACCTGATGGACCGCATCATGCCTGTTTGGGAGTGCTGCGCACTCCAGCGGGAGCAAGCTCCCTCGCCACAGAGTCTTCAGCGTCTACGGAACAAGGGGCGTGGTTCTATCACCGAGCGCCCGTACAACACGCTCATCCCCGCCAAGCCCTTGAGCGCATCTTCAGCCGACTTGTCCTCGCGCACCGCAAAACTGTCGAACCCGCACTGACGCATGTGGCTGAGCTGATCACGCAGCACATCGCCAATCGCCCGTAACTCACCGGCCCAGCCAAACCGGCTGCGCAGCAGGTACGCCTGGCTGTAGGCGCGACCGTCACGAAAGCTCGGGAAATCCAGGGCAATCAGCGGCAGCGAGGCCAGCCACGGCACCACGCTTTCAACGTCGTCGTCCGGCCCCAGCCACACCGCGTGGGTCGAGGGCGACTGCAGCCAGTGCGTCAGCGGCAGGATCAACAATCCTTGCGGCCTGCCCTGCTCCGGCTCGCGAATCAGCGTCCACGGATCATCCCCAACCAGCCGTGCCACACCCTGCTCCAGCCGCAGCAGATTGTTCATGCCAAGACCTCCAGCATTTTCGGATAGATCCGTTCCTTGAACGGCTCCAGACCAATGCGCGCCACGGTGTCGACAAACAATTCCTCGCTTTCGCGGTAACGCACGAAAGTGCCGATGATCCGCTCGATCACCTGCGGCACCTCAGCCGCGCTGAAGGACGGGCCGATGACTTTGCCCAATGCGCTGTTTTTGCCCTGCGCGCCACCGAGGGTGATCTGGTACCACTCGCTGCCGTTCTTATCGACGCCAAGGATGCCGATATTGCCGATGTGGTGGTGGCCGCAGGCGTTCATGCAACCGGAGATGTTCAGGCTGATGTCACTCAGGTCGTGCAGGAAATCGAGGTTGTCGAAACGCGCCTGAATCGCCTGGGCAATCGGGATCGACTTGGCGTTGGCCAGTGCGCAGAAATCGCCGCCCGGGCAGGCGATGATGTCGGTCAGCAGGCCGACGTTGGCGCTGCCCAGATTGCGTTCGCAGGCCAGTCGCCAGAGTTCGTACAGGTCAGACTTTTGCACGTCGGGCAGGACGATGTTCTGCTCGTGGGCAATGCGAATCTCGCCGAAACCGAAGCGCTCCGCCCAGTCGGCCACCGCCAGCATTTGCAACCCGGTGACATCCCCCGGCGGTGCACTCAGTCCCGGTTTGGTCGACAGCACTACGCTGGTGTAGCCCGGTTTCTTGTGCGGCTGCACGTTGCGCGCAACCCAGCGAGCGAACGCCGGGCTTTCGGCCAGACGGGTGCCGAACTCCAGATCGGTGTCGGCCAGGGTGTGATAGATCGGCGGCACGAAGGCACTGGCGACCCGCTCGTATTCAGCCTCGGTCAGCTGCGCCGGGCCGTCCTTGAGGTGTTGCCATTCTTCCTCGACCTCTTTGGCGAACGCCTCGATGCCCAGCGCCTTGACCAGAATCTTGATCCGCGCTTTGTACTTGTTGTCGCGCCGGCCATGGCGGTTGTAGACCCGCAGGATCGCTTCGACATAGGACAGCAAATGCTGCCACGGCAAGCCTTCGCGAATCTGCAGACCGAGGATCGGTGTGCGCCCCAACCCGCCGCCGACCATCACCCGCAACAGCATCTGCCCGCCGCGCCCGGGGTAAAGATACAGGCCGATGTCATGCATCATGATTGCCGCGCGATCCTGCTTCGCCGAGCAGATGGCGATCTTGAACTTGCGTGGCAAGAAGAGGAATTCCGGGTTGATCGTCGACCATTGCCGCAGGATCTCGGCCAGCGGGCGCGGGTCGATCATTTCGTCCGCCGCGACCCCGGCGAAGGCTTCGGTGGTGATGTTGCGCACGCAGTTGCCGGAGGTCTGGATCGCGTGCATGTTGACCTGCGCCAGGCGCTCAAGGATGTCCGGCACCTGGGCCAGTTCGATCCAGTTGAATTGCAGGTTCTGCCGGGTGGTGAAGTGGCCGTAGCCGCGATCGTAATCGGCGGCGATGCTCGCCAGCGTGCGCATCTGCTCGGCACTCAGGGTGCCGTAGGGAATCGCCACCCGCAGCATGTACGCGTGCTTCTGCATATACAGACCGTTTTGCAGGCGCAGCGGCAGGAACTCTTCTTCGCTCAACTCGCCGGCCATGAAGCGCTCGACCTGATCGCGAAATTGCGCAACGCGCTCGAACACCAGTGCGCGGTCGTAATCGTCGTATTGGTACATGTGCCTGCCCCACCTCATCAATTAATTCTGTGGGAGCGAGCTTGCTCGCGAATGCGGTGTGTCAGCCAACAATGCAGTTGCCTGACACACCGCATTCGCGAGCAAGCTCGCTCCCACAGTTTTCGTAAAGGCACTATGGACGAGCAGCGCAGCACGCAACAGATTCACCTGAAACGATAAAAACCGTATCAGGGCGCGGCAGAACGCCGCAGGCAGCACTCTAATCTGATCCGTACAAATCAAAGATTCCTGAGCCTGTTTTGTTTCCGGCGCTGTTCCTACAGTGCAGCTCGTGCCAGACCAGGGTGGCCTGGCAAGACTTTGCAACCGTGGATGAACTGACCATGAGCACAGCAACAATCGGACAGGCTTATAACTACAAGGTCGTCCGCCAATTCGTTATCGCGACGGTTTTCTGGGGCGTCGTGGGCATGGCGATGGGGGTCTGGATCGCCTCGCAACTGGTGTGGCCGGACATGAACCTCGACCTGCCCTGGACCACCTTCGGCCGCTTGCGGCCACTGCACACCAGCCTGGTGATTTTCGGTTTCGCCGGCAGCGCGCAATTCGCCGCCAGTTACTACGCGGTGCAGCGCACCTGCCAGGTGCGGCTGTACTCGGACAAACTCGCCGCGTTCACCTTCTGGGGCTGGC
>Ga0153948_1000051_pt1 | contig 59794 bp, 54 predicted proteins | sample TSNJ032MetaG_FD_104696 | JGI IMG/M metagenome (GOLD analysis project Ga0153948, IMG submission 104696) | Attine ant fungus gardens microbial communities from New Jersey, USA - TSNJ032 MetaG | ecosystem: Host-associated > Fungi > Mycelium > Unclassified | place: USA: New Jersey, Wharton State... | reverse complement strand
CTCTATCTCCTCGGCAATACCGGCTCGATCAACCTGCCTTATGGCTCGTGGCTCGTCAGCTTCGGCCAGCTTCTGGTGATGCCGCGCCCACTCTCCTATGCGCTGGCGCTGATTGCAGGCCTCGCGATCTTCTTCACTGGTTTCCGCTCGGCGCAGCGCCGTCGTGAAGCGGGGCTTTCGGCGCCGTCCGTCGCCGGTATCGCGTTCAAGGCCATCATCATCACGCTCATCGTCGGTGGTGCGGTGTTCTATCTCAACCAGTCGCGTGGCGTGCCGTGGATGTTCGGCCTGTTTGTGGCGCTGGTGGTTGCCATGAATTATGCGCTGACCCGCACCCGCTGGGGCCGCGCCATGCAGGCCGTCGGCGGCAACCGCGAAGCCGCGCGCCGTGCCGGTATCAACGTTACGTTCATCTATATCTCCGCCTTCGTCACCTGTTCGGTATTGGCTGCAGCGGGCGGTATTCTGGCCGCATCGCGTCTGGCATCCTCCAGCCAGCAGGCGGGTACGGGCGACGTCAACCTCAACGCCATTGCGGCGGCGGTTATTGGCGGCACCAGCCTGTTCGGCGGTCGCGGCAGCGCATGGTCGGCCCTGCTCGGCATCATCGTCATCCAGTCGATTGCCAGCGGTCTGACCTTGCTCGATCTGTCGTCGTCGCTTCGCTATATGATCACCGGTGCCGTGCTGGCAATTGCCGTGATTGTCGATTCTCTTGCACGCCGCTCGCGCCAGTCGCACGGTCGCGCCTAACAAATAGAAGGATTCTCCAAATGGCCCAGGATCTCAAAGGACAAGTTGCAGCGGTTACCGGCGCTGCCTCCGGCATCGGCTTCGAATGCGCAAAGCACATGATCGAAGCAGGCATGACTGTGTTTCTCGTTGATCGTGACGAGAAGGCGCTGAAGGAAAAATGCGCGGAGCTTGGCGATAAGGCAAAGCCGCTGGTCATCGATCTGCTCAGCCCGGAATCAGTTGCCACCATGGTGCCGCAGATTCTCGAACAGGCTGGTCAGCTCGATGTGTTCCATGCCAATGCGGGCGCTTATATCGGCGGACCGCTCTGGGAAGGCAATCCGGATGCCTGGGATCGCATGTTGAACCTCAACATCAATGCGGCGTTCCGCACGGTTCACGCTGTGCTACCGCATATGATGGAGCGCAAGACGGGCGACATCATCATGACCAGCTCGGTGGCCGGTGTCGTGCCGGTGATCTGGGAGCCGATCTACACGGCCTCCAAACATGCCGTGCAGGCTTTCGTGCATACGGTTCGCCGTCAGGTTGCGCCGCATGGCATCCGCGTCGGCGGTGTTCTGCCGGGCCCGGTCGTGACCGCGCTGATCAGCGACTGGCCGAAGGCAAAGCTCGAAGAAGCGCTGGCCAATGGCAGCCTGATGGAGCCGAAGGAAGTGGCCGAATCGGTCATGTTTATGTTGACGCGCCCGCGCAACGTCACCATTCGCGATCTCGTCATCGTGCCGCAGAGCCTCGATCTGTAATTTCTTCAAGAGCGGTTCCGGTTAAAACGGAATCGGGGAAACGCTCTATCTTGTTGTTTTTACGCATTATCCTACGCAAAACCGCTTCGCACTTTTGCTGGAAATGCTCAAGAACGGGTCGGAGACCATGACTCATTATTATTTGGGCGTCGATGTCGGCACCGGGAGCGCCCGGGCTGGCGTGTTCGACGCCAAGGGTACCATGCTGGCTTCGGCCAAGCGCGACATTACGATGTGGCGGGAGGCTGGCAGCATTGTTGAACAGTCGAGCGCCAATATCTGGCAATCCGTCTGCGAAAGCGTGCGCGAGGCGGTGAAGGTGGCCGGGATCGATCCGGCCAGCGTTGCCGGTATCGGCTATGACGCGACCTGCTCGCTCGTGGTGCTGGGCGAGGGCGGTAAGCCGCTCGCCGTTGGCCCGTCGAATGATCCGGCCCGCGACATCATTGTCTGGATGGATCATCGTGCGGTCGAACAGGCCGAACGCATCAATGCAACCAAGGCCAAGGTGCTGGATTATGTCGGCGGCACCATTTCGCCGGAAATGGAAACGCCGAAGCTTCTCTGGCTGAAGGAAAACAAGCCGGAGACTTTTGATTCTGCCTGGCAGTTTTTCGACCTTACCGATTTTCTGACCTGGAAGTCGTGCGGCAGCCTTGCGCGTTCGGCCTGCACGGTCACCTGCAAATGGACCTATCTCAGCCATGAAAATCGCTGGGACGACGCCTATTTCCGCGAAGTCGGCCTTGGCGAACTGGCAGATGAGGGTTTTGTGCGCATTGGCACGGAGGTTCGTGCGGGTGGCGAGAAGCTCGGCGTTTTGAGCGCAGAAGCTGCAGCGGAACTCGGCCTCAAGCCGGGGATCGCGATTGCCGCCGGTCTGATCGACGCTCATGCGGGCGGCATTGGCACAGTTGGCGCGCGCGGCGATGCGGGCAAGGTGTTGTCGCGCATGGCCTATGTGTTCGGCACATCCGCCTGCACCATGACCACGACAGAACAGCCGGTTTTTGTGGATGGCGTTTGGGGGCCGTATTATTCGGCCATGGTGCCGGGGCTCTGGCTCAATGAGGGCGGTCAGTCGGCAGCAGGTGCAGCTATCGATCACCTCATCCATATGCATCCCTTCGCAGCGGAGGCGGAAAAGCAGGCTGGGGCTGAAGGCAAGGGTCTTGCAGACCGTCTCGCTTTCGAAGTGGAAGCGCGCGGCGGCGCTGCAAAGACGGCTGAGATCATCGGCGATATTCATGTCGTGCCGGAATTTCTCGGCAATCGCGCACCATTCGCGGACCCGGACGCCCGTGCTGTCATTGCCGGACTTGATCTTGATGCGGGTATCGACAGCTTGACTGCGCTTTATCTGGCCGGTCTTTGCGGGCTTGGCTATGGCGCGCGCCAGATCGTTGAAGCGCAAAAGGCAAAGGGCATCGCGACGGATACCATCGTCGTCAGCGGCGGTGCGGCCCGTTCGCATCTCGTGCGTCAGGTGCTGGCCGATACGACGGGTCTCGTCATCGCGGCTTCCACCTCGCCGGAACCGGTGCTGCTCGGCTCAGCCATGCTTGGCGCCGTTGCTGGTGGCGCCTATCCGGACCTTGCGACGTCGATGGACGCCATGTCCGAACTGGGCGAGGTCAATCAGCCCGATTCTGACCGGGTAAAATGGCATGATCGCCGTTTCGAGGCGTTCACGCTGTTGCAGGACACGGCACGCAAGCTGCGCGATTTCTGATCGCGATCAGCAGCAATGAAATAAAAACAGCCCCGGTTCGATATCGAACCGGGGCTGTTTGCGTTGGAACGAATAGGCCTTACATCAAAGGCGCATCGGCTTCCGGTTCATACTCGCGCGCGCCGTCATCCTTGGCGAACAGCACGCAAGGACCTTGCGAGCCGCGCGGGTCATAGGCAAAGCCTTTTTCGGCCAGCGCATGGGTGATATCGCGAATGCCTGCTAGACCGTAAAGATGGTCGTGCAGTTCCAGAAAAATGCGCTCGACGCCCGGCAGTTCGGCCAGCTTGAGCAAATCACGCTCCGCGCCTTCAATATCCATCACCAGCACATTGATGCCGTGGTCGGCGATAAACTGGTCGATATTGGTTGAGGTAATGGAAATCGTGCTTTCGTAAGGCCCCTGATTTTCGTCCATGGACGACATCCAGAGATCCTTGCGCACGTAGAAACGGAAGGTGCCGGTTTCACCCGCGCTCAAAATGCCTTGCGACAGGACCACATTGTCATGGCCGTTGGCGTCGAGTACGCGGCGCGCCAGCGAGGCGGTTGCCGGATTGGCTTCGAAGGCCCAGACGGCCACATCATCGATTCGCGCAATCAGGGAGGTGATGATGCCGATGCCGGACCCCAGTTCCAGAACCCGGTCGTTTGCCTTCACGGCCTTTTTAATCGTACGGGCTTCCTTGGCTTCATAGCTGCCGCTGCTCAGCGCCTGCCAGATGACGGGCGATACTTCGCCCGGCTCGATGGGCACGACGACCCCATGTACATTCAACACTTGCGCACCTAATTGATTGCTGCCACTTAATTAGTGGTAGCAGTTAGCTGCGACTGGAAATAGTCCTTGCTCGTCCTTTTTTGGTATGCAGATAAGCGAGCTCTGTTGCAGGCATTGGCCTGCCGATCAGATAGCCCTGTACCTGATCACAACCGAGCCCCTTGAGGCATTCATACTGCTCTTCGGTCTCGATGCCCTCGGCGATGGTGATCATGCGCAGGCTGCGGCCGACGCCGGTGACCAGCTCGACAATGGCAAGTGCATCGCTGCGCGTCGTGACATCGCGGACAAACGAGCGGTCGATCTTGATCTTGTCGAAGGGGAAGCCGCTCAGGCTGCCGAGCGACGAATAACCCGTACCGAAATCATCCATGGCGATCTGGATGCCGAGTGCTTTCAAACCGCGCAGGGTTTCCAGCGTCTGCTCATTCTTGTCGAGCAACACGGATTCGGTGATTTCCAGTTCCAGCCTGCGCGGATCGAGCCCGGTTTCCTGCAGCGCCGCCATGACGGTCTGGACAAGATCCTTGTCGCGGAACTGCACCGGGGAAAGGTTGACGGCGATCCTCAGAGGCTTGTTCCAGCGTGTCGCTTCCTGACAGGCGGTCTTCAGCACCCATTCGCCAAGCGGCATGATCGTGCCGATCTTCTCCGCCACGGGAATGAACTCCATCGGAGAGACCGAGCCGCGCACCGGATGCGTCCAGCGCAGAAGCGCTTCGTAGCCGCAGATTTCCCGCGTGTCTGTCGTCGCCTGCGGCTGGTAATAGACTTCCATTTCATTGTTCTGGAGTGCGGTTTGCAAATCCGCTTCGAACGACTTCTTTTCACGCAGCCGCGTCAGCATGTCTGACTTGAAGACGCTGACATGCCCATGGCCGACGGCCTTGGCCTCATAAAGCGCCAGATCGGCATGCTTGAACATTTCTTCCGTGTCCGGCTCGCCTTCCGATATGGCAACACCGACGCAGGTTCCGATCTTGATTTCCAGCTCTCCAACCCGATACGGACGGCTGATTTCGTCCATCAGGCGCGCGGCGAATTCGAGCGAGTCTTCCTCGGTCATGCCTGTCGACAACACGGCAAATTCGTCACCACCGAGGCGGCAGACAATGTCGCCCTTGCGGCTCAACCGTGTCAGCCGCCGTGAAACGGCTTGCAGCAATATATCGCCGACATCGTGCCCAAGCGTGTCGTTCACATCCTTGAAGCCGTCGAGATCAAGCAGAAGGATGACAGCTGACGGCCCGCCGGAGAGGGCTGCTGTCAGCCGCGTTTCCAGATCCTGGCGGAACAGGACGCGGTTCGGAAGGCCGGTCAGCGCGTCGTGATGCGCATCATGTTCGAGACGAAAGTTCTGTGATTGCAGTTCCGCTGTAGCCTCGCGCAGATCGGCCGTGAGGCGCTGCATGCGTCCGTGGGCGCGGTCCAACAAATTATTATGGCGGATAAGCAGAATGACCAGAATGACGCCGCAGAGTATAAGGCCTGCAGCCAGCGCCGTATAGATGAAATGGAGCTGCTTGACGTCGCTTTGGGCGGCATCGATCAGCCCGACATCATGCTCCACTGATGTGGAGGCCAGTGTCGTCAACGGCCCGTCCAGCTCGCTCATTGCAACCAGCATGGCCTTCATGTCTTCCGGGCTCATCGTGTCGAGCTTTATATCCAGCTGGTGGATGATTTCGCTCAGTTTCACGTAAAGCTGTCGGCGTCCCGGGTCGTCCTGAATGAACGAGCGCAGATTGCCTTGCTGAAGCATTTCAAGGCGCCCGACCATGAAGTCGAGCCGCAGCCGGACTTCATCGCGATCGACATCGGGAAGCCCAAGCGCCAGCGCGCTGAGCCGGTGCTCAAGGCGCAGATATTCTGACACGGTCTGCCCGATGGACCAGGAGTCATTATACCGGGAAAACTTTTGCAAAGCCGTCTGACGCTCTGCGATGACATAGGCGATATAGCCCGTTGCCACCACAAAGCAGCAGATAATGACACCCAGTATGCGTCTCAAGCTTGGCCTCTATTCGACGATCAGCTTGGCAACCTGCCAGGCGGAGCGCGTGTAATAAGTTTGATTCTGGAGTTGAGGGTCGCTGTCATACGGGTAGATAATAAACAACGGTCCTTTGTCCCGTACGGCCATGTACTTTCCGTCCCGCTTTAAAGCAAGAATTACGTTGAATTTCTTGAAATCATCGAGCGGAATGGTGGTCACGTAGTCGTTGAGTGCGACGGCGGTAACCGTTTTGCCTTCTGCGCCGACCAGTTTCATGAGCTGATCGAGAGAAACGCCCTCGAAGCTAACTTTACCGTCGTACCACGGATTGGCGGTTTCCACGGTCTTGAGGCCGAGGGCTTCCAGACCTGCGCGGTCGAACTGCGCGGTGTCCCCATTGTTCTTGTTCTGGATATTGCCCGATATGGTGAGGATAGGCTTGTCCTGCGGCTTGGGCAAAGAACCGGCGAATGCGCCGGAAACGGCGGTCGCGCACACGACCAGGCAGACTAGAAGACGACTAAGGTTCATTGCATTTCTCCCTGAGATGGTCGGTCAATAAAGCAAATTACCTAAATCAGCGTGAATACTGCGGACGCATTCGAATTTCATAAGACTCGATAAAATTCGCGTCCATGTTCTTTCGCCTGCACTTATAACAAATGAAAACAATAGCATAGTAGACGCTTGCCTAATGAATTCGTCAAGAGCCGACCATCGCTTCGATTATTTTATTTTCATTTTTTTTTCGAGTTGTCGAATAGCTATACCATTTGTGCGGCGAAAAGGCGGCATTGTTAAGTAATGAATAATATGAATCGTGCGAAGGGTGACAATTCGCATAATAAAACAACTTAGGATTGCCGGATTTGTGGTGCGGGTGTGCAGTCCAGACGGTTTAGCAATTGCTGCGCGTAAAGTATTGATAGCAATGCCGCAATGCGTGTGGTCAGAGCCGTCTGACTCCTCGTTATTTGAGGGCTGACGGCAGAAAAAACGGAAGTTCGTCTGAATGTGTGTGTAATCTATCAAGCCCGCGGATCACGCTTCAATCAGGCAAAACTGTCACGATATACGACATCTGCCGTATTGTGATGGGCTGGTTTTGAACGATAATTTCCCTGCAACATCACGTCATAATATTGGCTGGCTGCATTGACGCGGTTTGCCAGTCTACGCGGGGGCGTCCAGCGAGTGAGGAAGGTTTCTTCCTCACTCGCTGGTTTTATCGTAGCGTGTTTGCGCTATCGCATTACACGGAGGCAAGCGCCTCTGCGATTGTATCTTTCAGCGCCAGACGCTGCTTGCGCAAAAGCGTTTCTTCTTCCTGGCTCAAGGGCGTGATCTTGGTTTCAGCCAGATGAATACGATCATTGATCGAGTCATATTCTTCCAGAATGCGCGCGAAACGCACATCCTTCGCCTTAAGGGCATGGATAGCTTCAATCTGGCCGGGGAATTCTTCTCCGAGCGTGTGGGGCGTGTTCGACATGACGTTTCCTTCCTTTGCTATGGTCAAGCTTCGCAGAGCAGGTCGGAATGGGCATTGATCGCGATCAAATCCAAGCGATCGCTTACACAATACCAGCTGTCACATGGTTATCAAAATACGGACCAACCCTTCGGGCACATCGCCACGCGGAGTCACTTTGTGAAGACGGTCGGCTTCCAGCCGCGAGCAAAACCCATCGACATTGCAAGACTGGCATATTCGATTTCCTTGATGAGAAAATCGCGATCCTTCAGCAAGGCTTCGATAGCGGTTCGCACGTCGCCATTGTGGTAGGCGAGAACGAGGTCAATCTCGTCCTCATAGCCCTGTTTTTGTACAAGCGCGTTCATTTGCCGTGCTCCTTATAAGCAGACATCATCATTCCTGAGCATATCGGAATCTATTGGCTTTCACCGTCGATGTTCTTATTTTGTTCACGTCTTATAAAAGAGTCAAGCCTGTTGCTTTCCATATAGCGAGGAATTTGCGCGATTATGCGTAACCGGCTGTGAGTATGGGATTCTTTCGCAACAAGGCGCGACAGGTATGCTGCTTTCCTGTCGTGTATAGCCATCGGCTGTGCTTTGAGCTCGGCTGGTTGCATAAATGACGGTTGGCACATGAATAAAGTGCCAACCTCTAAATTCATTGTTAGCTTTGAGTAGAAGCTGCAGAATTTCGCGGTCGTGCAGGCGCTGCTTTTCGCTTAGGCTTAGGTAACAGTCCTTCTCGCTGCGCTCTTTTTTTCGCGTCTTTGCGAGCGCGACGGATGGCTTCGCCCTTCTCTCGAACGCGTTTTTCTGACGGCTTTTCGTAAGCGCGACGGGCTTTCATTTCACGAAAGACACCTTCGCGCTGCAGCTTCTTTTTCAGTACACGGAGCGCTTGGTCGACATTGTTATCTCTTACGAGTACCTGCAATTTCTATCCTACTCTTTTGATGGTTTGGTGTGATCGCGCTCCAATCGCGCAGCTCGGAGGCGTTCAGTCTTTGCGTCTACTGCCGCTCTTTCGTTTTCCAGAATGCCTTTAGCCGTCTTGTCGGTAACAGCGTTTTTGGTTTCCATTCGCGTGAGAGGCTGCTTGAAGAGCGTTTCTTTTGTTAGTTCACCCATAGTATACTCCCGTTCGGCACGTTGGTTCCGCATTTGGTTACGAAAAACAGAGGCCAAAATAAAAAAGGCCGGGCTAACCCGACCTTCTGTTTGTCTCAACCATCAATGCCAGTACATCCGTGGTCAAAGATCGGAGACAATATTTCGTCTCTGATTACAGAGCCTGAAGATTGTCAGCAGCCTTTTTGCCTGAGCGGCGATCTGCTACGAGTTCAAAGCCCACTTTCTGGCCTTCGTTGAGCGAATGCAAACCTGCGCGCTCAACTGCAGAAATGTGAACGAACACATCGGGAGAACCGTCGTCGGGCTGAATAAATCCAAAGCCTTTTGCGCTGTTAAAGAATTTTACTGTTCCGTTGGTCATATTGAATATCCTTCAAATCGAACGGTTAAATAATAACGAAAATTAATTCGCTGCGAGTTTTACGATTTGAAAGAAAAAGAGGGGCTTATAATTTTAGCCGCGTCGTTCGATGACAAAATCGATATAAATTATCTAGCGCTCACTGAGGATTTTTACAAGGCCCGGACAGTCAATTTATTAAAACGTGATTATCTAATTGCGAAATACACCCACAACGAAAAACCGCAACGGGACAAATGACTGCTGTCTACCTAAGAGGACAATCAGAATGTACTCGCCGGTTCAAAAAGCCCCCGAGTGAGAGACCGGGATGCAATCTGCAGGGCCTTAAACAAGGTGCGGCTGCCTTGGACGTCGATCACTGAATAATGCACGTGCCGGGCAGTCACGGCATGAGCGGTTTGCGCAGCCGGAGAGGGCGCTGATGATAAGAGCCGCACAGAAGATAACGGTGAGTGGTTTCAATCTCCCCTCCCCAAAGAAACTATGAATAATTACCGGACAATAACGTGATTCTAGATACCCACAACTGCATCAGTCACCATATGTAGCGAAGACAAAATACCATGTTGCATGGGCCTGCCGTGCTTTTTCGCAAGTCATTGTAATTTATGGAAATCTATTTGCGGCAAGATGCAACAAGAAAACAGACCTAAAACGGTGTCGATTCTCGTCTAATTTTTTGATCTTCTTGAAGAAAATATTGGCTGGGGAACCTGGATTCGAACCAAGACTAACGGAGTCAGAGTCCGTTGTTCTACCCTTAAACTATTCCCCAGCAAGGATTGCAAATTATTCTCTTATCGAGAGTTTGCAATTGCCACAGGAGCGTGAAGCTCGTTCGCGACGGCCTCCATCTAGCGAACTCGAACCGCGAACGCAACCCCTTTCTTTGAAAAAAGAACAGCAAATTTAGCTATCCCCAATTTGTCGGGCCGCAAGGGCCTCAAACAGTCGCAAAGCCTGGCCTTTCGTCCGGTGTTCAAGCGGATCGTGGGAACTGATGCGGTATAAAAATAAAAAGGCCCGGCCAGCGGAGGAGCGGGCCGGGCAAAGGGCAGGCTGGCCGAGAGGGGACCCGGCTTGTGAAGGTGGCGCCTGCCAGATGTTCCGTCGGCAGTTCAGGCGGAGAGTTGTCTTCGCCCGAACCACTTGGATTCAAGAGGCTGCTGAAGCACTTGGCTCAGCAGATATGCCGTGTGGCCTCGATGCGGCGTTGCGCATCGGCCAGCGAGCGCAGAACACGTGTCGGATTTTCTTTGCCGCGATAATGCGTCGCCGTATAGACATCACCGCGATGCAGGCCGATGTCGCGCAGAAGATAATCGTCAAGCTCGTTCAATTGCATTACGTGCTGTCGATTGCGGAAAATCATCCAGCGACGCAGAGCCGACGTAAACACAGCTTTCACCGTTTGCGCGAACGTGGAGGTCGCTGCGCTCGTTGCCGGCAAATAGGTCGTCGTTGTCTTGCTTATCGCTGTCATGTCCGCTCTCCTTTAAATCAGCGGTGCTAAGGGGTTCTCATCGTCAGGGTCATGCGCTTTCGCGGCTCCTTTCCTCTACGATGGCTGCTTTATCCAACAATCGAATTGATTGTTCCAACGAATGTTTCTAATGTCATTCTTCAATATTAGTGATGGATAGCGCCCATGAGCACGCCTCTGGATCTGGATCAGTTACAAACCTTCATCGCGATAGCCGACACTGGCAGTTTCACACGCGCTGCCGATGCGATTTTCAAGACACAATCGGCGGTTTCCATGCAGATGCGGCGGCTTGAGGAACGGATCGGAAAGCCGTTATTCGAGCGGGACGGGCGCTCCAATCGTCTGACTGAAGATGGCGACAGGCTGCTGCTTTATGCGCGGCGGATGATGCAGCTGAATGGCGAGACCATTGCGGCTTTCGATGATACGCAACTGGAGGGGCATGTCCGCATCGGAACACCCGATGATTATGCCGACCGCTTCCTGCCGGAGATCATGGCGCGTTTTGCGCGCTCCAATCCGCGTGTTGAGCTTTCAGTCGTCTGCGAGCCGACGGTTAATCTCGATGAAATGATCCGTCGCGGCACGCTGGATATTGCGCTGGTCACCCAGTGCGACGACAAGCGGCGCTCGGAAGTGGTGCGCACCGAGCCGTTGCTCTGGGTCACCTCGGCCAACCATGCCGTGCATGAGGAAGCCGTGCTGCCGCTTGCGGTGGGTCGTCCGACCTGCATCTGGCGTCATGCGGCAATCGAAGTGCTGGAAGCGGCGAAACGCGATTATCGCATCATCATCACGAGCTGGTCTGCGACGGTTTCGGCGGCTGCGGTGCTGTCGGGCCTTGCCGTTTCGGTGCTGCCGGAATGTGCATTGCGTCCGGGTATGCGGGTGCTGGGCGAGGCGGACGGATTTGGCACCTTGCCGGAATTCGGCATTGGCATCATGCGCGGTCTGAACAAGCAGAATGCGGTGGTGGATGCGCTGGCGCAGCACATTATCGAAAGCCTCGACAATATTTCGTCGCCGCAGCCGGTGGGCATTGTCGGCGCGATGAATTCACCGGAAATCTCTTCGTTTCCGGCGGTTCGCACGCGGAGGGTGCGGGCCAATGAATTGCTGCCTGGCTGGTAAGGCCAGTTATGATCGAACTGTAATTTGCCGTGTGGCTGCTTGACCAGCCATACCGGCTAATGGCCTATGATGGGATGAGCATGGGTTCCGATTCGAGTTTTACCGGCGCATCGTCGAATGTCGCCGAGTATAGCGTTTCCGAGATTTCCGGCGCTTTGAAGCGCACGGTCGAGGATACGTTCGGCCATGTGCGCGTGCGGGGTGAAATCTCCGGTTACCGCGGGCCGCATTCTTCCGGCCATGCCTATTTTGCCTTGAAAGACGACCGTTCGCGGCTGGAAGCTGTGATCTGGCGTGGCTCGATGGGTCGCCTGCGGTTTCGTCCCGAAGAGGGTATGGAGGTCATTGCCACCGGCAAGCTGACCACCTATCCGGGATCGTCAAAATATCAGATCGTCATCGAGCAGATGGAGCCGGCGGGCGCCGGTGCACTGATGGCGCTTCTGGAAGAGCGCAAGCGCCGCTTAGCGGCAGAAGGCCTGTTCGATCCAGCGGTGAAGCAGCTTCTGCCCTTCATGCCGCGCGTGATCGGGGTGGTGACATCGCCGACAGGCGCTGTCATTCGCGATATTATTCACCGCATTTCAGATCGCTATCCATTGCATGTCATCGTCTGGCCCGTCCGCGTGCAGGGCGAGACGAGCGGTCAGGAAGTGGCAGCTGCCGTGGACGGGTTCAACGCGATGCCGGAAGACGGCCCCGTGCCGCGCCCCGATGTGCTGATCGTGGCGCGCGGGGGCGGCAGTCTGGAAGACCTGTGGGGCTTCAACGACGAAATCGTCGTGCGCGCCGTGGCGGCATCGCATATTCCGGTGATTTCGGCGGTCGGCCACGAAACCGACTGGACGCTGATTGATCTTGCCGCCGATGTGCGCGCGCCAACCCCGACCGGGGCTGCGGAAATGGCCGTGCCGGTCAAGGCCGATTTGCAGGCAACGCTTGCCGGGCAATCGGCGCGGTTGGCCTCGGCCATGTCGCGTTTCATCGATCTGAAGCGGCAGGCGCATCGCGCGGCAGCACGCGCGCTGCCTTCTGCCGATCAGTTGCTGGCCTTGCCACGCCGCCGTTTCGACGAATCCGCTTCGCGGCTGACACGGGCACTGTTCGTCAACACGCAGAAGAAGCGCGTTCATTTTGAAGGGCGCGCCCGGCAATTGTCACCGCGCCTGCTGCAACGCCGCTTTGTTGAGCAGCAGCGCACCATGTCACTGCTCGGCCAGCGGCTGCCGCGCGCGCTGGAAGCCTTCCTGCGTGAACGCCGCACGGCGCTTTCGCATCGCGCAGACCGGCTGGTCCCTGAACCGATTTTGCGGCGCACCCGCCTTGCCACATCGGCGGTCGAACAGCTGGATCGCAGGCGCGATCAGGCCGTGCGGCTTTTGATCGAACGGGCCAAACGGCGCGGACAGGAACTGGAACGCCTCATGCGCACCCTGTCTTATGAAAGCGTGCTGGATCGCGGCTTTGCCATCGTGTTCGATGCGGATGGGAACCCGGTCAAGCAGGCCGCAAGTGTGGCTGCGGGTGATGCCCTGTCGCTTCGCTTCCGTGACGGCGACGTGGCGGTGGTTGCCGATGGCGGTGCAGAGGGCGAATCGCCAGCCAGGCCGAGCGGGACGAAAAAGCCTGCATCGTCCGGTCCGGGTGGGCAGGGATCGCTATTTTAGCAACACTCGCAATCTCTTGAATGCCGAATTGAGAGGTGCCCGCTCACACGGACGTTTCTCTTAAGGCTGGCTTAAGCTTGGCCTTTTCTTTCTCGCACATCCGAAATGATCGGCACAATTCCGGCGCGAACGAACCTCGTTCATTGCCGCGATGCGTGTCCAACAAAGAGTTCAAGGATGTCGCGTAAAAACTCCCAGGACGCCCCCTTTTCCGGTCTGAAGACGGCCGTGTTCAGCCGCCGCAGCTTTCTGATTGGCGCCAGCGCCGTCGCTTTGTCAGGCTGTGTTTCGACCGCCCAGCCGCCGCAACCGACCCAGCCCGTCAAGAAGCCGGTCGCCCCGTCGCAGCCTGTGCCGCTCATGTATCAGGCCATGCCGGAAGAGCAATTTCCGCTGCCTGCCGTCGATATCAGCAAGGTCGATCAGAAATTCTGGCGGCAGGAAGTCGATTATCCGACATCCGAGGTGAAGGGCACCATCATCGTCGATACGCCGAACAAATATCTCTATCACGTGCTCGGCAACGGTCGTGCTATGCGCTACGGCATCGGCGTTGGTCGTGATGGCTTTGCCTGGGCGGGTCGGGCCGTGGTCGCCTACAAGCGCCAATGGCCGCGTTGGACACCGCCGGATGAGATGGTCGCGCGTCAGCCAGCACTCCAGCCTTACAGCATCGCCAATGGCGGCATGCCGCCCGGCTTGAAGAACCCGCTTGGCGCGCGCGCCATGTATATCCATAAGGATGGTCGCGATACGCTATATCGTATTCACGGATCGCCGGAAGCATGGAGTATCGGCAAGGCCGTTTCCTCCGGCTGTATCCGTATGCTCAATCAGGATGTGATCGACCTTTATAACAATGTGCGCGATGGCAGCACGATTGTCGTGATCCCCGACCCGACAAAGGGTCAGCAGGTCACGAGCTAACCTCGGAGCACATTCCGAAAAAATGGAAAGGGCGCGAAAAACGCGCCCTTTTTGTTTGGGTGTTTCTACCGGCTCGAAGCTCAGTAGGCATATTCGAGGAAGATCGGCTCGACGGAACCGGCCCAGATGCTGTTGTAAGCTTTCAGCATGCGCTCGGCATCGGTGATGCCAGCGGCGACGATTTCTTCCAGCGGGGCCAGGAAGTGGGTTTCGTCAAAGCCTTCCGGGTTCAGCTTGTTGCGGTTCTTCAGGCCAAGACGCGAAATCTTCAGCGTTTCGCGGGCGATGCCTTCCAGCGGCTTGCCGCGGAATGTTGCAGTGAGCGCCTTGGTCGGCACATCGTTGCGCAGCGCCAGAACTTCTTCATAGGTCCAGTCCTTGGTCAGCATTTCGGCTGCCGTCAGCGCTTCTTCGTCATAGAGCAGGCCGACCCAATAGGCGGGAAGGGCGCAGATGCGCCGCCATGGACCACCGTCTGCCCCACGCATTTCGAGGAAACGCTTGAGGCGCACTTCCGGAAACAGCGTCGAAAGATGGTTGGTCCAGTCACCCATATTTGGCACCGGATCGCTGACTTCACCCTTCAATGCGCCGTTCATGAACTGGCGAAAAGTGACGTGGGTGCAATCGTGATAACGGCCATCGCGCAGGATGAAATACATCGGAATATCGAGCGCCCAGTTGACATAGTCAGCAAAGCCGAAATTTTCCGAGAAGACGAAAGGCAGCACACCGGCGCGCTGGTTGTCGGTATCGCGCCAGATGCTAGAGCGCCACGACAGAAGGCCGTTCGGCTTGCCTTCGGTGAAGGGTGAGCTGGAAAACAGCGCCGTGGCGACCGATTGCAGTTTCATCGAAACCTGCATCTTGCGGCGCATATCGCGTTCGGAGCTGAAGTCGAGGTTCACCTGAATGGTCGAGGTCCGGTACATCATGTCCAGACCTTCATGGCCGACTTTCGGCATGTAGTTGGTCATGATCTTGTAGCGAGACTTCGGCATGACCGGAGTTTCGGCCAGCGTCCATTTTGGGCTGCCGCCGACACCGAGAAAACGAATGCCCAAAGGCTCGGCAATTTCCCGCACCTGGCTCAAATGAGCGTTCATCTCGCGACAGGTCTGGTGAATGGTCGAAAGCGGTGCGCCGGAAAGCTCGAACTGGCCGCCCGGTTCCAGCGAAATTGCGCCCTGTCCGGTCGGCTCCACCAATCCGATGATGTTGCCTTCATCCATGATCGGCTCCCAGCCGAGCATGGCTTGCATGCCTTCCAGAATAGCTTTGATGCCGCGCGGACCCGCATAGGGAACGGGGCTGTTGTCCGCCGTATAGAAGGGGAATTTCTCGTGCTCGGTGCCGATGCGCCAGGCATCCTTGGGTTTGTTTCCCCCGGCAAGATAGATCGCAAGTTCTTCAACGCCCGTCAGTGCCGTTTCGTCAGTCGTATCGCGCGCCATACAGTCTATCCCTGGTCGTATTTCAGCTTGTCAGCGTGATTGGACAAATTTGTCAAATCACGCAAGTCAATTTCATTGAACGATCGATTTAGAGAACATCATGCCGCATTTCTCCAGTCACCGAGAATGGCTTGTACCAGAGCCATAGCCGCAACCGCAGCCGTATCCGCCCGCAAAATGCGGGGGCCGAGCGGAATGGCAGTCACGAAGGGCAGGCGATGCAGCAATTGCCGCTCTTCTTCCGAAAATCCGCCTTCCGGGCCGATCAGAAGTCCCATCGGCCAGGGCTTCGATTGGGGCTTCAAACCTTGCAGAATGCTCAACGGGTCGTCCGATTCGTGGCCCTCGTCGCAAAAAATCAGACGGCGAGACGGGTCCCACTGGTCGATAAAGCGGTCGAAGCGCACTGCGTCGCGGCATTCCGGTATGGAGAGCACACCGCATTGCTCGGCAGCCTCGATAGCATTGGCCTTTATCTTGTCGGTGCTGAGCTTCGGCACCTGCGTGTGCTGGGTGACGACCGGCTGCAATACGCCTGCGCCCATCTCAACAGCCTTTTGCACCATATAATCGAGGCGGCCCTGTTTCAGTGGTGCGAAACAATAGACGAGATCGCTTGGCGTCGGCTGCGGGCGCGTCTCCTCAACAGGTACGAGCAGAACACGCTTCTTGCCTTCCGGCTTCAGCCGGGCTTTCCACTCACCGTCGCGCCCGTTGAAAGCGAGAACTTCATCGCCTTCTTTCAGGCGCAGCACGTGAGTGAGATAATGCGCAGCCTGCGGCGCAGCCTCGACCGGTGTTTCCGGGGCGAGGTCATCCTCGATATAAAGTCGTTGCATTCTGTAATTGGCGCGCATGTTCGCATCGATGGCAGAGGGAAAGCCCGCCGGTCAAGCGCTTTGTGTTGCTGTTCTGCCAGCTTGCGGATCGAAAACCGCTCTCACTTGAAGAAAAGCTTACACAAACAATTGATGGGAAATGTCTGGTGGTTGAATCTAATTAGATTGTATCCATATAGGTATGAAGCTATCTATTTGAATGGAATTGAAGTGATGAAACAAGCTTGGGTCGAATTCGCGCCGCTTCTTGCAAGCACTGCCAGAGGATGGCGGAAAGCCTTTGATGCGGCAATGGCGGAGCATGGTCTTTCCGATGCGAAAGCCGTTCCGCTGATGACCCTCTTGCGGCATGGCGATCTGATCCCCCAGGGGGTGCTGGCCGAACGGGTTGGCATCGAGGGGGCTACGATTGTTCGTGTTGTCGATGAGCTGGAGAAGGATGGCCTGATCCTGCGCGTCGCCGACGATGCCGATCGTCGCGTCAAACTCATCCAGCTGACAGAAGAAGGCCGCACCGTCGCCACCAAGGTGGAAAAATCTGCGGCACGTCTTCGGACGCAGTTCTTAAGCGATTTCGACGCCGAACAGGTCGATGTCGCCATGGAAGTTTTGCGCAAGCTGAACGAGAAATTCCTCAACCTTTAAACAAACGCTGCCTTCGAAAACCATGACCAAGCTTGCCGAAACAACACCGAAATTCTGGGATGTCGTCTTTTCCTTAAAGACGTTCGCCGCCGGTATGCTTGCCTTGTGGATTGCGCTGATGGCCAATCTGCCGAACCCGTACTGGTCGGTTGCCGCCGTTTACATCGTCGCACATCCCCTTTCGGGGGCCACCACATCCAAGGGTATCTACCGTCTGATCGGCACGATTATCGGCGGCGCGGTGACGATCCTTTTCGTGCCGCATCTGATCAATTCGCCGGAGATTCTGACTGTCGCCATCGGCTTGTGGATGGGCGTTTGTCTGGCGATCAGCCTGCTTGACGGCACGCCGCGCAGCTATCTGTTCATGCTCGCCGGTTATACCGTGGCGATTGCAAGTTTTGCCGTGGTTTCCGTTCCTGAAACCACCTTTGATTATGCGCTTGGCCGCGTCGAGGAAATTGCCATTGGCATTATCTGTGCGGCAGTGGTCAACCGCCTCGTCTTTCCGCGCCACAGTGGGCCGGTTCTGGTCGGTCGTATCGACAACTGGCTGCGTGAGGGTTCACGGCTGGCCGTCGCCACCATGCGCGGCGAGGGCTCCAGCCCGCAATTCCTTCGCGACCGCCAGCGTCTGGCCGCCGATGCGCTGGAACTGCGCAACCTGACTACCCATGTGGCCTATGACACCTCGTCGATTCGCGGCGTCGGAACCATGCTGCATGTGCTGCAACAGCGCATGGTGGCCGTGCTGCCGATCATTTCCAGCCTGCATGATGTCATCGTGCTGAAGCCGGGTGAGGGTGAAAAGCCATGGCACCCCGCAGTCCAGAAGCTTCTCGACGAAGCTTGTGACTGGCTTGAAAGCGGTGAAAACCTGAGCGACGAGCGCCGCGCGGTTTTGTTGAAGCTGATCGACGAGATCGAGCGTCATGGCAAGGATGCCTCGAGCTGGGGCGAGCTTTTGCCGTTCAATGTGGCAGCGCGTGTGCGCGATCTGGTCCAGATCTGGAGCGATTGTATCACGCTGCGTCAGGATATCGTGTCCGGTGCGAAGCGCGGTCATGCGCTGCGCTGGCGTCGTTACGACGCCCATCTCAAGGGACGTCCGGCGCACCGCGATTATGGCATGGCGTTTCTGTCGGGCTTCTCGGCCTTTCTCGCAACCGGCGTGGCAACTGCTTTCTGGATCGCCACAGGCTGGTCGCAGGGCAGCGCGGCCGCGATGATGGCAGGCATTTTCTGCTGTATCTTCGCGACGATGGACGATCCCGTGCCGGTGATGCGCAAGTTCAACTGGCTGCTGCTGATTGTGATTCTGGCCGCTTTCGTCTTCGAATTTGCGCTGCTGCCGCTGGTGGACGGCTTCTTCCCGCTGGCGCTGGTGTTGGGTCTCTTTCTTGTGCCCGCCGGTGTGCTTCTGGCAATTCCATCGCAGTTTCTGCTGGGCATGGTGCTCTGTGTAAACCTGCCGAACATGCTCATGCTGCAAAGCCACGCCACGTCGGATTTCGTGACCTTCGCCAATGCCAATCTGGCGACGGTTATCGGTATCGTCATCGCTGCGGTGGTCACATCTATCGTGCGCTCGGTCGGTGCTGAATGGAGTGTGCGTCGTCTGGTCAAGGCTGGCTGGCGCGATATCGTTGCGGCAACCGAACGCGGTCCGAGCCGTCATCGCCGGCAGCATATGAACCGCCTGTTGCTGCGCATGATCGACCGCATCGGCATGATGACACCGCGTCTGGCGCTGATTCCGTCGGCGGATGTCGCCAAGGTCGATCTGCTGCGCGACCTGCGCAACGGGATGAACACCATCGACCTGCAACAATACCGTGCCAAACTGGCCGAGCCTTGCCGCGATGCGGTGGATGCGGTGCTGGACGGTGTCGGCGCACATTATCGTTCCCTGTCCAAGCATGGACCGGACGGTCAGTCGCGCAAGAATACCGATGAACAACTGCTCGCCTCCATCGACAAGGCGATAGCGGCGATCATCGAAAGCGGTTCGCCCGCTGTTGCCCGCCGTCCGCGGCTTGCACTGGTGGCGCTGCGTTTCAACCTGTTTCCCAAGGCGCCGCCATTCGCTTTGCCGCCGCGCCCGCAATTGGAGCTGCCGCAAGCTGCCTGACGAACAGCTGCCGGAAGAACAGCCCCGTGAAGACCTGAATGTGAACGATCATGAGACCTGAACTCGATATATACGGGATTTATATCCCCACCCTGGGCGTGCTGGCGCTTGGCGCCTATGTCCTCAATACGATCATGCAGCGCCTGCTGGCGCGCGTGCGTTTCTACCGTTTTGTGTGGCACCGGCCCTTGTTCGATGCCGCCATGTATTTCTGCATTCTTGGCGCTGCCGCCATTATCTTGAACGGAATAGACTGATGAAAAAGCTCTTCGCACATACTGGCCGGGTTTTTCTCACCCTCGTCATGGTCACAATGGCGGGGCTGCTTGGCTGGCATCTCTGGGATTATTACATGAATGCGCCGTGGACACGCGACGGCAAGATCCTTGCCGATGTGGTGCGCGTTGCGCCGGACGTTTCGGGTCTGGTGAGCGAGGTTCTCGTTCGCGACAATGAGAACGTCAAAAAGGGCGATGTGATTTTCCGCATCGATCAGGCGCGTTACAAGCTGGCGCTGCAGACGGCGGAAGCCAAGGTGGACAGCAGCAAGGCTGCGCTCGACATGGCCGATCGCGATCTTGTCCGTTATCGCCAGCTCAACGATACGACCGTGACCCGCCAAAAGCTGGAACAGGTCGAAACCACAGCCATGCAGGCCGAGGCGGCTTACCGTCAGGCCGGTCTGGATCGCGATCTGGCCGCGCTCAATATGGAACGGTCTTCGGTCAAGGCGACGGTCAACGGCGTCATCACCAACTTCTCGCTCCAGCCGGGCGACTATGTTACCGCAGGTTCTGCCGTGACGGCGCTGGTGGACACGGATTCCTATTATGTCTCGGGCTATTTCGAGGAAAACAAGCTTGAGCGTATCAAGATCGGCGATCCGGTTCTGGTCGATGTCATGGGCAGCAAGGTGCAGCTCAAGGGCAAGGTGGAAGGCATTGCCGGTGGCATTGAGGATCGTGAACGCACCGCGACCACCAGCCTGCTCGCCAATGTCACGCCGACTTTCAACTGGGTGCGCCTTGCGCAGCGCGTGCCGGTCCGGGTGAAACTGGAAGAGGTGCCGGACGGCGTGCACCTCGTGGCGGGCCGCACCGTCAGCGTGTCGGTCGTCGACTAATCGGCATCCATCAATCAAAGGCCCGGCTATTGTCCGGGCCTTTTTCATGCTAGCCAAAGAAAACGAGATTTATGGGGTGGTCTATGCGCGTATTGGTCGTCCAGAATTATGACGGTGCGGGGCTGGGGCAGATTGAGCCTGTCCTCACTGAAGCCGGGTATTCGATTGATTTGCGCCACCCCTATAATGGCGATGCGCTGCCCGCCGATGACAGCGAACATAATGCGCTGATTGTTCTGGGCGGCGAGCAGAATGCGCTGGCCGATGCCGAATTTGCCTATTTCCCGCATCTGCTCAATCTCATCCGCGGCTTTGGTGACAAGGACAAGGCCGTGCTCGGCATTTGCCTTGGCAGCCAGCTTGTGGCGCGCGCCTATGGCGGCGAGAATATTCTCGATCGTCCGATGGAGTTCGGCTGGCAGGAAGTGCGCCTGACCGATGAAGGGCAGCGCGATCCGGTTCTGTCGACGGCGGGCAATGCATTCCCGATCTTCCACTGGCACCGCGATACATTCACCCTTCCCGAAGGGGCGGTGCATATGGCGTCAAGCGACATGACGCAGAATCAGGCCTACCGGATTGGCCGGGCGGTCTATGGCACACAGTTCCATTTCGAGGCGGATACCGGACTGGTCAAACAGTGGAATGCCCAACTCGCCCACGAAATCGAAGACTTCGCGCCGGGCTGGGACAAGGCCTTTCCGCAACTGGCCGAGGGCGTCGGTCGTTCTTCCGACAAGGCGGGTGCTGCGCTGGCCAAGGCCTGGATCGGCCGAATCTAGAGCGGGCAAAACCGCTCTTGCGATTCCCGGTCGCCCGCACGATGAGGAAGACTTTCGGTGCTTCCGCTACAAGCTTGTAAACCCAACATTAACCTTAAGGATAAGCTTCGCGTTGCCGCTTTGCCACATCCTGTCAGCAATGCGTGGTTTTGTGAAAAAAGCGCGGTGAACGACGCCGCCGTTCAGTTGCGGGTAACTTTTATCGGGTGTAACTGAACGCCGTCTCCCGGGCAATGATCGGTCGGGCAGGGCTTCACGCCATGCTCGCAACGGCGGCTCGTTTTATCGAATTTCATCCGGCAACCGTCGAGAGAGTTTCCGAATATGACCGCCAAGCATGCCGCCCTTCTTACCGTCCTGATGGTCTCCGCGATCGTGTTCATGGCAGTTGGTATGTTCACCGTTGATGCCGGTAACACCATGGTTTCGAGCGACGGTTACGGAATTTCCAGCGCTCACTAATTTCGGTCAATGCGCTTCGATGAAGCGCTTTTCCACACCGTCGATTGCGATTGCCGAGAGCAGACCGCTCTTCCAGGCATAGGTGTCGAGATTGACCCGGTTGGGTTGAACATCGACTGCACCTTGCGGTGTGTGCCCATGGATGATCACCTTTGCGAGGGGATCGGTCCATTTCAAAAACAGCGTTCGTATCCAGATGAGATCGTCAGGGTCCTGCTCTTCGAGTGGCAGGGCCGGATCGACGCCTGCGTGGCAGAAAAAGAAGTCCCCGAACGAGAGCCAGCGCGGCATCGCGCGTATGAAATCGATATGCGCCTGCGGCACGGCTTTCACCAGCGCTTCGTGGCTGCGCCGGGTTTTATCCGTATCGGAAAAATCCAGTTCCACGCCATAGGAGAGCCCGGTTTCCACGCCGCCATGCAAGGCGAAGATGCCTGCCGTGTCGCCGGTGGCGAGGTAATTGAGAAAGCCTTCGTCGTGATTGCCAAGCAGCGACAGGATGCGCGGGTCATGCGCGGTGGCATCAATGAGAAAGTCGAGCACTTCCTTCGATTGCGGCCCCCGGTCGATATAATCGCCGAGATGGATGATGCGCCAGTCATGGACAGGGCGATGATCGAGATCGGCACGGATCAATCCATGCATGTCCTGCAAGAGATCGAAGCGACCATGCACATCGCCGATGGCGTAAAGGCGGATGTTCCGCGGGCCGCACGCATCCTTGAAAATCACACCGGTCATTCGCCTTCGTCCTTCACTTCCTTCACCGCATTGGTGCCGGCACGCTGGCGGAAGCGCAGCCGCGAGACGCGCTCGCGCCCTTCGTTCAGCTCGCGGTCGTGCGTTGCCTGCTCGACGAAGCGGATATGTTTTTGCACCGCTTCGCGGGCCGCTTGCGGGTTGCCGGCCATCACGGCATCGTAAATAGCGCGATGCTGCGAGAGGAACATGTCGGCAACGCCGGGATAGCTGTAGATCAGGCTGCGGTTATAAAACACGCCATCCTTCAAAAGCTGGTAGCAGGAGCGCAATGTGTGCAGCAGCACGATATTATGCGCCGCTTCGCCAACTGCATTGTGCAACTCGACATCAAGACGCGCTTCGGTGTCGAAATCGCTCGCGCCATGCGCGGTTTCCATCGCATTCATGATTTCCGTCAGCAGCGCCTTGTCGGCGGGCGTGGCGCGCAGCGCTGCGTATTCGGCGGCAATGCTTTCGATTTCGCGGCGATATTCCAGATAATCGGCGGTTGCCTTGCGATGATCGGCAAAAAGCTTGACCACGGGCGCGCTGAAGACCTGTCCGATGACATCGGCCACGAATGTTCCGCCGCCGTGGCGTGAGGTCAAAAGGCCTGCCGTTTCAAGGCGCTTCAGGGCATCGCGCAGGATGGGCCGGGAAATGTCGAACTGGCGCGCCAGCTCACGCTCGCCGGGCAGACGGTCGCCGCCGCGCAGCACGCCCTCCAGAATGAGCGTCTCGATCTGGTATACGACGTCGTCCGCTGTGCGGCTCGTCTGTATGCGGGAGAAAATCGTTTCGGCCATGCCGTTCAAGCCCTTTGCGTATCGGCGGCAAGGTAGCCGCAAGGGACGGACCCGGCAACGGAATATATTGAAAATAAAGCCCGACTGGTGATCCAGCCGGGCTTTCTGACGATTGGAAGAAGGGTGTTTTAAGCCTTTTTGCGCTTGCGCGTCGAAACAAGGACGAACAGACCCGCGACAACGCCATACATCGCCCATTTGAAAGGCAGGGCGTCAGCGGTTTCGCTGCGGATCGGCAGCACGGTTACCGTGCCCGGGCGGCTTTCGAAGCCGGGCTTGCCTTCAGACTTCGCCTGCTCGATCTGCTGCGGTGACACGACCCATTCCGCACCGCGGGACTTGTCGTAGAACATGAAGCCGCAACCGACGACAACGGCAACGATGATGGCGAGAATAAAACGGATCGGAGTGTTCATTATCTTTCCTCAGGCTCGGAACAAAGCGACAGGTATTATGGGAGGAGATACCGTGCCGCATGTATATGCGCGTTTTCTAATGCGCGCGTTACATAGCCAGCGAAAGACTTGATGTCTATTTTTGAGATGCGACCTGTGGAGAACTGCCGCTCTCCCAATAAGGTACAGGGCCGTAAAGGTCGGCGAGATAATCTATGAACAGGCGCACCTTGGCAGGCAGGAACTGTTTTGACGGATAGACCGCGTGAATGGCCACATTGCGCGACGCGGTATAGTCGGGCAGCACCTGCACCAGTTTTCCTGCCGCGAGTTCCGGGCCAATGTCCCATGTGGAGCGTTGCGCGATGCCGAGACCGGCCAGCACGGCCTCGCGCACCATTTCGCTGGAATTGGTCTGGAGCGGACCGACCGGGCGAATGACGATTGGCCCCTTCGGCCCTTCAAGCCGCCATGGATCATTATTGTGCGGCGCAAGGCAGATATGTGCCTGCAAGTCTTCGATGGTCTCGGGCGTGCCGCGTTCCGCGATATAGCCGGGGGAGGCGACGAGCAGGCGGCGGACAGGCGCCAGCCTGCGGGCGACAAGGGTCGAATCCGACAATTCGCCGATGCGGATAGCAAGATCATAGCCGTCGCCGACAATATCGACCATTTCGTCGGTCAATTGCATATTGACCGTCAGGTCGGCATTGGCGCGCATGAAAGGCACCAGATAGGGGGCGATATGCATGCGCCCGAAGGTCGTGGGAGCCGAGATCTTCAGCGTGCCACGCGCATCGGCGGAACGCCGCGCGACAAAAGCTTCCGCTTCCTCGATGTTGGACAGAATGGCCAGGACGCGCTCGTGATAGCCCTGACCGGCCTCGGTCAGCGCGATCTGCCGTGTTGTGCGTTGCAGGAGCCGGGTGCCAAGGCGCTCTTCCAGACGACCAAGACGCTTGGAAACCACCGCGGGGGAAAGGCCGAGATCGCGAGCCGCCGCCGACATGCTGCCAGTTGCGACAACGCGGGCAAAGATTTCCATATCGGCCAGACTGCTGCTCATCATGATCGCGTGATCCCACTCCCACCGAATTGGCCTGCATTTCAATTGCATCTAGCCCAGCGTTACAAGGCTCCGCAAGCAATTATGCCGCAGCGCGAAAACTGTTATGCGAACGGCGCAAGTGGTAAAAATGATTTACCACTTGACGAATACGGCGCAGGGTGCACTGTGCATGTTAGAGCTATTCCAGAAAAGTTTGGGTCTGTCCATCCAGTCTGGTATGGCGCAAAAACGATGCGTTACGACCGCTCCGGTTCTCAAGCGAGGATGAAAGCCGGAACGGCATTTGAGGGCTGGCGGCGCCTTGACGAAAAGGGCCTGACCAGCGGCGGAGGAGCAAATGAGCGGATTGATTATGCCGGAGCCGGATGCGTCCGTCATGCAGCGGCGCGGGCAGATCGTGGATGATCTGCGCGGCATCGTACCGGGCGAGGGCGTGGTCGATACCGTCAATGCAATGCGGGTGTTCGAGAGCGACGGCCTGACGGCGCACCGCTCACTACCGCTGGTGGTTGTGCTGCCGGAGACGGTCGATCAGGTCTCTCAGGTTCTGCGTTATTGCCACGAAAACGGCATTCGCGTCGTGCCGCGCGGTGCGGGCACATCGCTGTCCGGCGGTTCCATGCCATTGCAGGATGCGGTGCTGCTCGGCATGTCCCGTTTCAACCGTATTCTCGAAATCGATTATCCAAACCGCGTTGCCGTGGTGCAGCCGGGCGTGACCAATCTTGGCATTACCAAAGCCGTTGAGCATGAGGGCTTTTATTACGCGCCCGATCCCTCGTCGCAGATTGCCTGTTCCATTGGCGGCAATGTCGCAGAAAATGCAGGTGGCGTGCATTGCCTCAAATACGGCCTGACCGCGAATAATGTGCTCGGCATCGAAATGGTGCTGATCACCGGCGAGGTGCTCCGCCTCGGCGGCAAGCACCTCGACAGCGAAGGCTATGATCTTCTGGGTCTGATGACCGGCTCGGAAGGCCTGCTTGGCGTCGTAACAGAAATCACGGTGCGTATTTTGCAAAAGCCGGAAACGGCGCGCGCCGTGATGGTCGGATTTCCATCCAGCGAACAGGCTGGCCAGTGCGTGGCCGATATTATTGGCGCAGGCATTATTCCCGGCGGCATGGAAATGATGGACCGGCCAGCCATCAAGGCGGCAGAAGATTTTGTCCGCGTCGGCTATCCGCTTGATGTGGAAGCGCTTCTGATCGTCGAACTCGACGGTCCGCCAGTGGAGGTCGATCACCTGATCGGACGCGTCGAAGCATTGGCGCTGCGCAACGGCTCCACGACCTGCATTCTGTCGCAGTCGGAAGAGCAGCGTCTGGCTTTCTGGGCCGGGCGCAAGGCGGCTTTCCCGGCGGTGGGGCGCATTTCTCCCGATTATCTGTGCATGGATGGCACCATTCCGCGCAAGGAGCTGCCGCGTGTGCTGTCAGGCATGCGCGACTTGTCCGAAAAATACGGATTGCGGGTGGCCAATGTGTTCCACGCAGGCGATGGCAATCTGCATCCGCTGATCCTCTATGATGCAAATATTCCAGGTGAACTGGAAGCTGCCGAGAACTTCGGCGCGGATATTTTGCGGCTCTGCGTGAAAGTTGGCGGTGTTCTCACCGGCGAGCATGGCGTCGGCATAGAAAAGCGCGATCTGATGCCGGAAATGTTCAATGACATCGACCTCGACCAGCAGATGCGCGTCAAATGTGCTTTCGATGCCAAGCATCTGCTCAATCCCGGCAAGGTGTTTCCGCAATTGCGCCGCTGCGCGGAGCTTGGCCGCATGCATGTGCACCGCGGCGAGCTGGCCTTTCCGGATATTCCCCGATTCTGAGTTGTGGTTTTGATCATGAGCGATGCAAATATTCTAAAGCCGCAAGATGAGGCGGGCGTTCTGGATGCGGTGCAGGATGCACTGGCCAGCTCCACCCCACTGGAAATCATCGGCCATGGCTCCAAGCGCGGTATCGGACACAGCGTCGATGCGGGCCGCGTGCTCGACGTGTCGCGGCTTTCGGGCGTGACCTTGTACGAGCCGGACGAACTGGTGCTTTCGGCAAAGGCCGGAACGCCGATGATCGAGATCGAAAAACTTCTGGCTGACAACAATCAGTGTTTTCATTTCGAGCCGATGGATTACGGCCCGTTGCTGTCGGGCGAGGCTGGCCGCGGCACGATCGGCGGCGCGCTTGCCGCCAACCTGTCTGGGCCGCGCCGCCTCAAGGCGGGCGCTGCGCGTGACCATGTGCTTGGCGTGCGCGTTGTGTCCGGGCGGGGCGAATTGTTCAAATCCGGCGGTCGCGTGGTCAAGAACGTGACGGGTTATGACTTGTCCAAGGGCATGGCCAATTCCTGGGGTACGCTGGGCGTTGCCACAGAGGTGACGTTCAAGGTTCTGCCGAAACCGGAAACGGCAGCCACGCTTGTCGTGCGCGGCTTGACCGATGAACAGGCGGCGCGCGTCATGGCCATGGCCATGGGTTCGCGCGAGGAGGTCGCTTCGGCAGCACATCTGCCGCCGACGGTTGCCAATCGCTTCCTTGATGGGAAGCTCGGCTGGGAAGCGGCGACCGTGTTGCGGCTTGAAGGTTTTGCGCCTTCGGTCGAGCATCGCAGCCGCCAATTGCAGGCGCTGCTTCGCCAATCCGGCGCGGTGGAAACGCTCGACGGGGCGCAATCGCAGCAGCTTTGGCGCGAAGTGCGCGATGTGCTGCCTTATGCCAATGCGGGCGACAATCGCGCCGTCTGGCGTGTTTCGATGACGCCGATGCAGGGCTGGCAGATGGTGGACGAGTTCCGCCGTAATGCGGGCGTCGACGCCTATTACGACTGGCAGGGCGGCTTGATCTGGATGCGGATGGAAGCCGATCCGGAAGCGCAGATTTTGCGCAAACTTATTGCCAGACATGGTGGCGGTCACGCGACGCTGGTGCGTGCGCCGGAGACGGTCCGTGCTGGCATTGATGTGTTCGAACCGCAGCCAGCAGCCCTTGCGGCTTTGTCGCAGCGGTTGAAGCAGCAATTCGATCCGGAAAATATTCTCAATCCGGGCCGTATGCATTCTCATCAGGTTGGAGCGTGACACGATGCAAACTCATTTCAGCCCCGACCAACTGCGCGATCCTGGTGTTCAGGAATCGGAAAAAATTCTTCGCAAATGCGTGCATTGCGGCTTCTGCACGGCGACCTGCCCGACCTATGTGACGCTGGGCAATGAACTCGACAGTCCGCGCGGGCGCATTTATCTGATCAAGGACATGCTGGAAAACGGCCGTCCGGCGGATGAGGAAGTCGTGCGCCATGTCGACCGCTGCCTGTCGTGCCTCTCCTGCATGACGACCTGTCCTTCGGGCGTCAATTACATGCATCTGGTCGATCATGCCCGCGCGCATATCGAGAAAACCTACAAGCGCCCCTTCATGAACCGCTTTCTGCGCGGTGTTCTGGCGCAGGTTCTGCCCTATCCGGGCCGGTTCCGTGCCGCGCTGAAACTGGCGAAACTGGGCAAGCCATTTGCTCCGCTTTTGCGCAAGAGCGACGCCCTGAAACCCATGGCGGCCATGCTTGATCTCGCGCCGCAAAACCTGCCAGCGGCAGTCCCTATCGAAACCGTCAGCGCCGCCAAGGGCGAAAAGCGCGGTCGCGTGGCAATTCTCAACGGCTGCGCGCAGCCTGTGCTCAATCCGAGTATCAACGCCGCCACGTTGCGGCTTTTGAACCGCTTCGGCATCGAAGTGGTGACACCGAAGGGCGAAGGCTGCTGCGGTTCGCTGGTTCACCATATGGGCCGTGAAGAACAGGCGCTCGAACAGGCGCGGCACAATGTCGATGTCTGGACGCGCGAGATCGAGGCGGGCGGTCTCGATGCAATCATCGTCACGGCGTCCGGCTGCGGTACCACGATCAAGGATTATGGTTACATGTTGCGGCTTGATCCGGCCTATCAGGACAAGGCTGCGCGCGTGTCGGCGCTGGCAAAGGATATCACTGAATATCTGGTCGGCATCGACCTGCCGGAACCCGATGCGCCGCAGGCGCTGACGGTCGCCTACCATTCGGCCTGCTCGATGCAGCATGGGCAAAAAATCGTGCGACAGCCGAAAGACCTGCTCTCCAAGGCGGGCTTTACGGTAAAGGAACCGCTGGAAGGGCACCTCTGCTGCGGATCGGCTGGCACCTATAACATCATGCAGCCGGAGATTGCCGCCAAGCTGCACGACCGCAAGGTGAAGAATATCGAGGCAACCGGCGCCGCCCTTATCGCAACCGGCAATATCGGCTGTATGACGCAGATTGCCACCGGCAGCAAACTGCCGATTGTCCACACTGTGGAGCTGATCGACTGGGCCTATGGCGGGCCAAAGCCGGTTGCGCTCTCAAGCTCCCGCCTTCACTGACGCGGCATAGTGCAACGGAAAGCCCTTGAAGCTTTTCGTTTCCTTCAAAACGAAGGTCGTCTGCATTTCCTTGATACGGGGCAGGCGGCGTAGGGTGGACATGGCGAAATCGGCATATGTGTCGAGATCGCGTGAGACCACCTGAAGCAGAAAGTCGGCATCGCCTGCAATGCTGTAGCAGGTGATCACGTCGTCGAGCCCCATCAGCTCGGCGGCAAATTGCTCCGCCTCCAATTCGCTGTGACTGTCGATCTTGATCCGCACGAAAGCCATGACGCCAAGGCCGATTGCCTTGCGATTGAGGTTAGCGCGATAGCCGTCGATCACACCATCTTCTTCCAGCTTGCGCATCTTGCGCCAGCTTGGCGAGGTGGACATGCCGACCTGATCGGCCAGCGCCTGATTGGTCAGGCGACCGTCTTCCTGCAAAGCTTCGAGAATGCGAATATCGGAGGGTTCCAGCGCGCTCATAAAAACTACCTGATTGATGTTAATATAGGGTAGAATCTACCTTATTATGACAATAGTGAGGTAAGAAAGGCAGGATCGCCCAGAGGATGCGGTGTATTTCTCACCGAGAAACACTGAAGCTCTGGAGCCACCATGCAGGAAGATCTGCGTCTCGCCGTTATCGTCAACCCTGATCTGGCCCAAGGCCTGCTGGCAAACACGGTCGCGGCCATCTCGATCGGACTTGGCGCGCAACTGCCTTATGTTGCTGCGCGGCAGCTGGTTGATCGCTCTGGCGTTGCTATCGATATCAGCTCCGACCGTCCGGTACCGATCCTGCAAGCGGATGCGGAAACAATCCGGTCGATCCTGTTAAAGGCGTCGGCGCATGACGACAGAAAGGCCGTTGTCGCCTTTCCGGCATTCGCACGGGCAATGCATGTCTATGCCGAATATGAAACCACATTTCCGGACCGCGATCTTGCCGCCGAGGTCATTGATGGGGTGGGGATCGCCGGTCCCGCCAAATGGGTTCGCTCATTGACCGGCAGCCTGAAGCTGCTGCGATAAAAAAAGCCGAGCAATTGCCCGGCCTTTTGTTCATGTGTTTTGGATCAGCCCGCCGAGAATGTCGCCGGGTTCGGGCCGATGCGGCCATCGGTCTTGTCCAGCTTGGTGATGGCGTCGTGATCGGTGCCATTGAGGCTGAAATCGAAGACCTCGAAATTTTCCTTGATGCGGGCAGGCGTGACCGACTTCGGAATGACGATGTTGCCGGTCTCGATGTGCCAGCGCAGAATGACCTGCGCGACGGACTTGCCGTGCTTGGCGGCAATCGTTTTCAGCTTCTCGTCTTCCAGAATCTTGCCCTGTCCAAGCGGGCTCCAGGCTTCGGTGGCGATGTTGTGCTTGCCGTGGAACAGGCGCAGCTCGTCCTGCTGAAACTGCGGATGCAGCTCGATCTGGTTGAGAACCGGCGTAACACCGCTTTCCTTGATCACGCGTTCAAGGTCGGCGGTGCGGAAGTTCGACACGCCGATAGACTTCACGAGGCCTTCTTCCTTCAGCTTGATGAAGGCGCGCCAGGTTTCCATGAACAGGTCTTTGGAAGGCATCGGCCAGTGAATCAGATAAAGATCGACATAATCCGTGCCGAGCTTCTTCAGGCTGGTCGCAAAGGCTTTCAGCGTCGATTCATAGCCCTGATCGCTGTTCCAGAGTTTCGTCGTCAGGAAGATGTCGCCGCGTGCAACGCCCGAATTGTTGATGGCTTTGCCTACGCCTTCTTCATTGCCATAGATGGCGGCGGTGTCGATGTGCCGGTAGCCCGCTTTCAGCGCTTCGCTGACGGCTGTAACCGCTTCATCATTGCCCACCTGCCAGACACCGTAACCGAGCTGCGGAATATGGTTGCCGTCGTTCAGTTTTACGGTCGGTACGGTCATGATCTATCCTTTCCCTCCATCCAAATGCGACACCGATTCATAATTCCAATACAGCCGCATTTGTGGCCGCCCTCTGGCGACGCCGTCCATGTTTTTTCAAATCATCATTGGCAGCATATGGGTGTTCGCGGGAAAAGCAAAAGCCTTTTCAGGTTGTTTTTGGGCCTGTGGCAGGTAGATTTCATCAAAAAAACCAATGTTTCAGTATTATGAATGTAAAAAAGCCGCCCTGCGGAGAGGGCGGCTTCGTTTGACTGTAAAACTGTTCCGGAACGGATCAGCGAACGACAACGCGGGTGCCGATGGGAACACGTTCATAGAGATCGGTCACATCCTCGTTACGCATGCGGATGCAACCCGAAGACATGGCTTTGCCGATGGTCCATGGCTGGTTGGTGCCATGAATACGGTAAAGTGTTGAACCGAGATAAAGGGCGCGCGCGCCAAGCGGATTGTTGACGCCGCCATCCATGCGCGCAGGCAGGATGCGGCCTTTGCGGCGCTCGCGGGCAATCATTTCCTTGGGCGGTGTCCAGGTCGGCCATTCGGCCTTGCGGCTGATGCGCTGCGAACCTTTCCAGCTGAAACCCTGCTTGCCCACGCCGACGCCATAACGCATGGCCTTGCCGTCGGACTGGACGAGATAGAGAAAGCGCTTGCTGGTATCGATCACGATCGTGCCGGACTTTTCACTGCCGGAATAGGAAACGCTCTGCGGCAGATAGGCCGGGTCGATCTGATGCTTGGATGGAGCTGTAGCTGGATTGCTTGCCGGGCGCTGGTAGGAAACCTGACGATAATTCGGCTTCGACTTCTGCTTTTGTTTGACGGTGGTGCGGCGCACTGGCTGCTGGACTGTCCCATCCGGCATCTGGCGCATGCGCGCCGGCTGACCGTGCAACTGCGCTACCCATGGTGCGGAAAGGTCGGGGCTGACGGCCACCGGCGGCAGGGTCGCGTAACGGTCATTGGCAAAAGCCATGCCGGTGCTGACGATGGAAACAGCAATCGCTGCAAGCGATCCGATCAAAAGAAGATGACGTGGTTGCATGGTCCAGATCCGTCTCTCTTTGCGCCATTATCCCGGTTGCGTTGCCCGTCTGGGTCCATTGGCGCGGTTGCCCGGCTGCGGCTCCTGACACGTCCTGTCAGGAGAACAGCCCTTAATTTCATGCCGGGATTGTGCGCCCCAATGGAATCGGAAAGGTAAATTTCGGTCGCGTGTTTTGCTTGGACGACACTCTAAGTAGAGTTGTGGTTAGCGTCAGGTTGCGCCACATGTTTAATGATCGATGAAGCTTTGCGCATGTCCCCAAAAAGTGGGAAACACTTTTCAAATCAGGTCATGAGCAGAAAATTGGAGGCGGGAAATGAGCGATATTGCAGAAGTGAAAACCGGTCTGATCGTCAGCGAAGATGGCAAGACCCGTTGCTTCTGGCCGGGCGTATTGCCGGACTATCTCGCCTATCATGACAATGAATGGGGCGTGCCGGTCTCCAACGATTATCGGCTGTTCGAGAAAATCTGCCTCGAAGGTTTCCAGTCAGGCCTGTCCTGGCTCACCATCCTGCGCAAGCGCGAGAATTTCCGCGCGGCTTTCGATGGTTTCGATTTCCACCGCGTTGCGCAATATGACGTCAAGGATGTCGAGCGTCTTCTGGCCGACAAGGGCATTGTGCGTCATCGCGGCAAGATTGAATCCACGATCAACAATGCAAACCGCGCCATCGAACTTGTCGCGGAAAAGGGCTCGCTCGCAGCCTATTTCTGGTCGTTTGAACCGGGTGCGGAGGACCGCCCTGTCGTCGTGGATTATCCAACCCTGATCGCGAATCCGAAGACCGATACTTCCATTCGCATCTCTAAGGATTTGAAACAGCGCGGCTGGTCCTTCGTCGGGCCGACCACGGTTTATGCCTTCATGCAGGCCATGGGTCTCGTCAACGATCACATTGAAGGTTGCCACTGTCGCGCCCATGTCGAAAAGCTGCGGCTGGCATTCAAGCGCCCCCAATAAGCAGGGATCAAAGAAGCAGGGATTGCTAACGCGCGTTCTTTCTGCCAGAAAAACGCGTTTGTTTGGAGATGTGCCATGGATTTGACGTCGCTCATTGCTTTCGCGGGTATTCTGGTCGTAGCCGCAGGCACGCCGGGGCCGAATGTCGGCGCGCTGGTGGCGCGTGTCATCAGTCGTGGGCACAAGGGCGTCTTTCCATTCATGTTCGGTCTCTGGCTGGGTGATGCCGTATGGCTCTCGCTTGCCGTCTGGGGCCTGTCGGCTCTTGCCAACAGCTTCCACACCGCGTTTCTGGTGCTTAAATACGCAGGCGTTGCCTATCTGATCTATCTGTCGTGGAAAATGTGGATCGCGCCGGTCGATGAGGAAGCGGATGAAAACGCCATTCCACGCGAGGGTGAAGGACGCAAACTGTTCCTCAGCGCGCTTGCGGTAACGCTCGGCAATCCGAAGATCATGGTCTTCTATATCGCCATTCTGCCGACGGTCGTGAATATCACCCATGTGTCGCTGGTCGGCTGGGCAGAATTGCTCGCTGTCATGTTTGCCGTTCTGGCAGCGGTGGACACCGCCTGGGTGGTGCTGGCCGCGCAGGCGCGGCGTGTTTTGCGCAGCCCGCGCATGATGCGCATCGCCAATCGGACCAGCGCTGGCGTGATGGCGGGCGCTGCCGTCGCCATTGCCGCACGCTGAACACGCTTCCTGCACTTGCCGCAACGGGCCTGATCGGTTAGGAAACCGGCAACACTCGGTTTTCGAGGATTTGCCGGTTCTTCCGGCATATATTGTATATACTTAGCGATCAGGCAGGAAAAATGGCCGATAAAGCGGACAAGATGAAGGCGCGGCTGCCGCGCGGGTTTGTCGATCGGGTTCCGGACGACTTGCGCGCCGCCGAAAAGATGATGGCGACGATCCGCGAAGTCTATGACCTCTATGGTTTTGAGCCAGTTGAAACGCCGCTGGTGGAATATACCGACGCACTCGGAAAGTTTCTTCCGGATCAGGATCGCCCGAATGAAGGTGTGTTCTCCTTTCAGGACGACGATGAGCAGTGGCTGTCGCTGCGCTACGATCTGACCGCGCCGCTGGCGCGCTTTGTGGCCGAGAATTTCGAGCAGCTTCCAAAGCCTTATCGCAGCTATCGCAATGGCTGGGTGTTCCGCAACGAGAAGCCGGGCCCGGGCCGTTTCCGTCAGTTCATGCAGTTCGACGCCGACACGGTTGGCGCGCCGAACGTCTCCGCCGATGCCGAAATGTGCATGATGATGGCTGATACGCTGGAGCGTCTTGGCATTCGTCGCGGCGATTACGCGATCCGCGTCAACAACCGCAAGGTTCTGGACGGCGTGCTGGATGCCATCGGCCTTGAAGGCGAGGGCAATGCCGCCAAGCGGCTGAATGTGTTGCGCGCCATTGACAAGCTGGACAAGTTTGGCCCCGAAGGCGTGCGCCTTCTGCTTGGCAAGGGTCGCCTCGACGAAAGCGGCGATTTCACCAAGGGCGCAGAACTGGCCGATGCAGCGATTGAAAAGGTGCTGGCTTTCACCGCCGCCGGTGGTGCGACGGGTGCCGATACTATCGCCAATCTTCGCGCTGTCGTTGCGGGCAACCCAAAGGGCGAAGAAGGCGTCACCGAACTCGCCGACATGCAGGCGCTGTTTTCGGCAGGCGGTTATGATGGCCGCGTGAAGATCGACCCGTCTGTTGTGCGCGGCCTTGAATATTATACCGGCCCGGTTTTCGAAGCCGAGCTTCTGTTCGACGTGACCAATGAAGACGGCCAGAAGGTCGTGTTCGGTTCTGTTGGCGGTGGTGGTCGTTATGACGGCCTCGTGTCGCGCTTCCGTGGCGAGCCGGTTCCGGCGACTGGCTTCTCCATCGGTGTTTCGCGTCTGATGACGGCGCTTAAAAATCTCGGCAAGCTGGATGTGTCCGATGTCGTCGGCCCGGTTGTCGTGCTGGTGATGGACAAGGACACGGAAAGCCTCGGTCGCTATCAGAAGATGGTCTCCGATCTACGTCAGCAGGGCATCCGTGCTGAAATGTATGTCGGCGGTTCCGGCATGAAGGCGCAGATGAAATATGCCGACCGTCGCGAAGCGCCATGCGTGATCATTCAGGGCTCGCAGGAGCGCGAAGCCGGTGAAGTGCAGATCAAGGATCTGGTCGAAGGCAAGCGTCTTTCCGCCGAGATCGAGGACAATGTGACCTGGCGCGAGAGCCGTCCGGCGCAGATCACCGTCAAGGAAGACGGTCTGGTCGAAGCGGTTCGGGAAATTCTCAGCAGTCAGGCGCAGGACCGCGCTCAAGCCGCAAAGTGATCGGAACCATGGCCGCAACGCGCACATCGCCGGTTTTCAACGCGCTTCGCACAGAGCTTGATGCGCGCGATGCCGATCTGGTGGAAATACCGCTAATCCAGCCTGCCGATCCATTTCTGGATATGGCAGGCGAAGATTTGCGCCGTCGTATTTTCCTCACCGAAAACGAAAACGGCGACAGCCTGTGCCTGCGGCCGGAATTCACCATTCCCGTCTGTCGCAACCATATTGCGCTCAATGCGGCGACGCCGAAACGTTACGCCTATCTTGGCGAAGTGTTCCGGCAGCGTCGTGATGGCGCGGCTGAGTTTCTTCAGGCCGGGATCGAGGATCTGGGTGCTGCCGATGAGGCGGCTTCGGATGCGCGCTCGATTGCCGATGCGCTGTCCTGTGTTCGCTCCGTCGCCCCGCAAGCCGGGCTCGATATCGTTCTGGGCGATCAGTCAGTGTTTGCCGGTATGCTCAAGGCGCTCGGTCTGCCGCAGGGCTGGCGCAAGAAGCTGCTGCGCTCGTTTGGCGATGCGCATTCCATGCAACTGGCTCTGGCTGAACTGACGGGCGCGCAACGGCGCGATCCGCTGCCGGAAACCCTTGCCGTTCTTGTTGCCGAAGGCGATGAAACCGGCCTTGCACGTATGCTGGAAGCCGAAATGCTGGAAGCTGGCATTTCGCCGGGTGCTGGCCGTTCGCCTGCGGAAATCGCCCGCCGCCTGATCGAGAAGGAAGATCTGGCCGCTACGCGTTTCCCGGCTTCGGCGCTCGATCTGCTCAAGCAGTTTCTGGAAACGCATGTCACGCTCGATTCCGCAGCGGTGACATTGCGTGCTTTCGCGTCTGAAAATGCGCTCGATCTTGGCGCTGTGCTTCAGAAATTCGAAGCTCGGGCGGAGGCGATTGCTGCGGCTGGTATCAAGACCAGTGATATCGTCTACGACGCCTCGTTCGGACGCCCGCTCGATTACTATACCGGCCTCGTCTATGAAATTCGCGCCTCCGGCGTGGAAAAGGATGCAGTTCTGGCAGGCGGTGGTCGTTATGACCGGCTTTTGACCATGCTTGGCGCTTCCGAAAATATTCCCGGCGTCGGCTTCTCCATCTGGCTGGATCGGCTGCAAGTGCTGGCGGGAGCAACGAAATGAGCGTCACACTGGCATTGCCGTCCAAGGGTCGGTTGAAAGAACAGACGCTCGCCGTTCTCGAAAAGGCCGGGTACAAGGTGATCTTGCCGGATGACGACCGCAATTATCGCGCGCGCGTTGAAGGCGAAGATGATCTCGATATTCTGTTCCTGTCGGCGTCCGAGATTGCCCGCGAGCTAGGTTACGGAAGCGTCGATATGGGTGTCACGGGTGAAGACCTCGTGCGCGAAACACTGGCCCATGCCGATGAGCGCGTGGCTATCGAGGCGGAATTGGGTTTCGGTCACGCCGATGTCGTCGTCGCGGTGCCGGAAGTCTGGCGCGATGTGACCAGCATGGCCGATCTTGACGATGTGGCAGCGGATTTCCGCCAGCGTCACGGTCGTCGCCTGCGCATCGCTACCAAATATTGGCGCCTGACGCAGCAGTTCTTTTCGCAGAAGCACGGCATTCAGGTTTATCGCATCGTGGAAAGCCTTGGCGCGACCGAAGGCGCTCCGGCGGCAGGTTCTGCCGATATGATCGTTGATATTACGTCGACCGGCTCCACTTTGCGCGCCAATCGCCTCAAGGTGCTGGAAGATGGCGTCATCCTCCGCTCGCAGGCCTGCCTCGTTTCGGCGCGCCGCAGCCATGGCAATGCCCGTATTGCGGAAATTGCCGAGCGTATCCGCAAGGGTCTCGCGGCCTGACGCGTCTGTTATGGTACGGTAATCAATGAAAAAGCCGGTCTGGTTTCAGACCGGCTTTTGTTTTTGGATTAGCGTTTCGGTTTGCTGCCGACGAGACCATAAAAGGCGATGTAGACATAGCAGATGATCGGCATCAGGAAGGCATGATGAATGCCGACCGTATCGGCCAGCGCGCCCTGTATCAGCGGGATGATCGCGCCGCCGACAATGGCCAGATTCAGGATCGCCGAACCCTGGCTGGTGTGCTTGCCAAGACCGTGCAGCGCCAGACTGAAGATGGTCGGGAACATGATCGAGTTGAACAGGCCGATTGCCAGAACCGCCCACATGGAGGCATTGCCCGTTGTCGCGACCGTGAGGAGCAGCAACAGAATGGCGGCCACGGCATTGAAGGCCAGCGCCTTGCCGTCATCGATATAGCGCATGGCTGCCGAGCCGATGAAGCGACCAACCATGGCTCCGCCCCAGAAATAGGCGACGTGATGGGCTGCATCGGTTTCCGACAAGCCGACCACACTCGGGTCGCTCAGGAAATTGACGAGAAAACTGCCGACGCTGACTTCCGCGCCCACATAGACGAAAATGCCGATGGCACCCAGCACCAGATGCCGGTACTGCCAGGCAGAACCTTCATCCGCGACAGTGCTTTCTTCGGCTTCGACGTCCGGCAGCTTCAGGATCGCGAAGACGATTGCAAGAACGACGAAGGCCAGCGCCAGCAGGAGATAGGGGAACTTGACCGCATCGGCTTCCGCCGTGCTGTTGACGGCCCCGGTTGCGGCAGACAGGATCAGCATCGCACCGAAAAGCGGTGCAATCGTCGTGCCGAGCGAGTTGAATGCCTGTGTCAGCGTCAGGCGGCTTGCAGCCGTTTCCGGCTTGCCGAGGATCGTGACATACGGGTTGGCAGACACTTGCAGGATCGTGACGCCGGACGCCAGCACGAAGAGCGCGCCGAGAAACAGCCCATAGACCCGGTAGGAAGCTGCCGGAATGAACAGGGCGCAGCCGATGGCGGCGACCACGAGGCCGACGACGATGGCGCGTTTGTAGGAGATACGCTTGACGAGCGCTCCGGCGGGCAGCGAAACGATGAAGTATGCGCCGAAGAAGCAGAACTGGATCAGCATCGACTGGGTATAGTTGAGCTGGAAGACATTCTTCAGATGCGGGATCAGGATGTCGTTGAGGCTGGTGATGAAGCCCCACATGAAGAACAAAACGGTTAGGCTGGTGAGTGCGAAACCGAAATTTCCAATAGGGGTTGAGCCAGTGGGAGACTGGCTGCTGGCTGCGGAGGAAACAGTCATTTTTCTCTACAATCTATGCTTGGGGAGGAAACTTGAATGCAATTGATCGTTTGGGGAGTACTTGCCCTTAAACGCTGAAATAAACGGCGCCAGTGTTGGAAGCGCTCTGGCTACACAACTATGGGTGGGGCATTTTGAAAAGAGAATTCTGATAAAAATTGTGTGTTCGTGTAAAATGCGCGCGCACTGTGGAAAACAGAACGAAAAAAGCCGCGCCAGTTTGAAACACTGGGCGCGGCTTTTTTCATTTCATGCGGACCGCAGCCGATGCAAACGGCGGCGGGTACGGCTTGTTTCGATCAGCCGCGCTTGGCGTCGATCGACAGCGAGCCTGCGCCATGCAGAGCAAGCAGGAAGAGGCCGCCAGCGATTGCCAGATTCTTCTGTGCCATCAGGGCGTTCATGCCTTCAGCGAAGTTCATGTGTGCAACGAGCGTTGCACCGATGGTGAACAGGCCGACGATTGCTGCCGCGATACGGGTCTGGAAACCGACCAGAATTGCGATGCCGCCTACAAATTCAACGAGACCGACAACGACAGCCGTAACCATCGGGAGCGGAAGGCCGAGGCCTGCAAAATAGCCAGCCGTGCCGGAAAGAGCCGTCAGCTTGCCGAAACCGGCAATGATGAAGAGGATCGAAAGGAACACGCGGGCGATGAGCGTTACAGCGCCGTTGGACTGTGGGGTAATCGAGGACATGGGGGAGCTCTCTCCTGTTGAACTTTGCCATCAATTATCGATTAACAACTGTCAAGAAAAGCCGTTTAATTCTCGACAGTTCGTTCACTGCATGTAGACGATCATGCGCGCCTGATCACTCAGGCGCGATCATCCGCTCCGCCCGGACGAGCCGGTCGTAGTCTTCAGCACTCACCAGCCCACTTGCCAGCGCTTCTTCGCGCAGGGTTGTGCCGTTCTTGTGCGCGGTTTTGGCAATCTTTGCTGCACCGTCATAACCGATGGCAGGTGCGAGCGCAGTCACCAGCATCAGCGAACGATCCAGAAGTTCCTTGATGCGGGTTTCATTGGCCTCAATGCCGTCCACGCAATGATCGGCAAAAGAAACCATCGCATCGCTGAGCAGACGGATCGATTGCAGGACATTGTAAGCGATGACCGGCTTGAACACGTTCAGTTCGAAATGGCCCTGGCTGGCGGCGACCGTCACTGTGGTCTGGTTGCCGAAGACCTGCGTTGCCACCATGGTCATGGCTTCGGCCTGCGTGGGATTCACCTTGCCCGGCATGATCGACGAGCCGGGCTCATTTTCCGGCAGGGACAGTTCGCCGAGGCCGGAACGCGGGCCGGAACCAAGGAAGCGGATATCGTTCGCGATCTTGAACAGATCAGCCGCCAGCGCGTTCAGGCTGCCATGGAAGTTGAGAATTGCGCCATGGCTGGCCAGCGCTTCGAACTTGTTCGGCGCAGTCTTGAACGACAGGCCGGTGATTTCGCTGACTGCATCAGCAAAGCCGCTGTCGAAACCGATCGGGGCATTGAGACCGGTGCCCACTGCCGTGCCACCCTGCGCGAGTAGGAAAACATCGGCGAGGGACTGCTCGATGCGATGACGCGCATATTCAAGCGCAGCACGATAGCCGGAAAATTCCTGACCGAGCGTGACCGGTGTCGCATCCTGCGTATGGGTGCGGCCGATCTTGATGATGTCCTTGAAGGCTTCTTCCTTGACCTTGAGCGCCTTGGTCAAATGCTCCAGCGCCGGGTAAAGGCGATTGACCGCTTCAACCGCCGTGGCGATGTGGATCGCCGTCGGGAAACTGTCATTGGATGACTGGCTCATATTGACGTGGTCGTTCGGATGAACCGGCTTTTTCGAACCCTTCTCGCCGCCAAGCAGTTCGATGGCGCGATTGGAGATCACTTCATTGGCGTTCATGTTCGACTGCGTGCCGGAACCCGTCTGCCAGACGACGAGCGGAAAATGATCATCAAGCTTGCCTTCGATCACTTCTGACGCCGCAACAGCTACGACCTGACCCAGAACCGGGTCGAGCTTGCCAAGTGCTATATTGGTTTCGGCTGCGGCGCGCTTGACGACGCCCAGCGCGTGAACGAGTGGCAGAGGCATGCGCTCGCCGCCGATCTTGAAATTCTGCAAGGAACGCTGTGTCTGTGCGCCCCAATAGCGGTCGGCGGGAACATCAATCGGTCCGAAAGTATCTGTTTCGGTACGCGTGGCGGTCATTTCATGTCTCCGGCTAGCTTTCGGCCCGTATCGGGCTCTGACGCAATGAATATAGCACTACCAACGAATTGGTAGCTCCGTCTTTTCCTTACGGAGCTATTTGACAAAATATGATTAGGAAATTCAACTTTATTTGAGCGTGAATTTCTGCGCCGGTCAGTTGTCTTCGTTTTCGTCGTCACTGCCTTCGGTTTCGGAGATCCACGCGGTCGGCTCGATCTTGCGCTGGGTCTTGCTGTCAGTGAATGTCCACCAGCCGGTATCGGTCTCATCCCACTGTCCGCCGCCAGCGTTCAATTGGGCGAGCGAACGATATTGCGCAATCGATTCATTGCGCTGATCATCCTCATCGGTCCAGACGACTGTAATCTTGCGACCATCCTTGGGGGCAGTATCGATTGGCAGTTCCTTGCGCATATGATTTTCCGTCCTCTTTCCGGTTGCGATAACGATAGGGCAAAATCGCCGGGAGGCAAGCTGAAGCAGTCGAGCGCAAGCTTGAGCTGAACTTCGTAGGAAAATCTACGGGCCAGAAATTTGTGAAAACACGCCTTAAAGTGGAAAGGCAGGCCGAAGCCTGCCTTTCCTGTTGCCTGAGACAGGACTTCCGGGGTGCGGGGGCAAACTGGAAGTCCATCTCATGTCAACCGGGATTGACCATGATTGGTTGTCTCAAGTCAATGAGAACTTTCTAAAATAGAATATTAACATCGGCAAAGGGGTCAGACGGTAAATTTTTTATAAATCACAGATAGTTACGTAACGTAATGAGCGAAGTGTCGGTTAACCGCTCTCCCGCATATGCGCGGGCTCATTATGGGGCTCTGGGTTTGGCTTAGTATTCGCCAATCAAGGATCGCTTTTGGGGCTTTAGACATAAAAAAACCTCCGGCCGAAGCCGGAGGTTCTCTTTAAAGTAGTGCTTTATGGACTTCTTAGAAGTCCATGCCGCCCATACCGCCCATGCCGCCTGGCATGCCAGCCGGAGCTGCATCCTTCTTCGGCAGTTCAGCAATCATGGCTTCCGTGGTGATCAGCAGGCCAGCAACCGAAGCTGCGTTCTGCAGAGCCGTACGGACAACCTTGACCGGATCAACGATGCCGAGAGCGATCAGATCGCCATATTCGCCATTGGCAGTGTTGTAGCCAAAGGTGTCAGCGCCGTTTTCGAGGATCTTGCCAACGATAACCGAAGCTTCTTCACCAGCGTTGGTCGTGATCTGACGGGCCGGAGCCTGGATCGCACGACGAACGATGTTGATGCCAGCTTCCTGGTCAGCATTGATGCCCTTGGCCTTGATCTGAACCGAAGCGCGGAGCAGAGCGGTACCGCCGCCAGCAACGATGCCTTCTTCAACCGCAGCGCGGGTTGCGTTCAGGGCGTCGTCAACGCGGTCCTTCTTTTCCTTGACTTCAACTTCCGTTGCACCGCCAACGCGGATCACGGCAACGCCGCCAGCGAGCTTGGCAAGGCGTTCCTGAAGCTTTTCACGGTCGTAGTCCGAAGAGGTTTCTTCGATCTGCTGCTTGATCTGGCCAACGCGAGCGTCGATTTCCGCCTTCTGGCCTGCACCGTCGACAATCGTGGTGTTTTCCTTGGAGATCGACACCTTCTTGGCGCGGCCGAGCATGTCGAGCGTAACGCTTTCGAGCTTGATGCCGAGATCTTCGGAGATAACCTGACCACCGGTGAGGATCGCGATGTCTTCGAGCATGGCCTTGCGGCGGTCGCCGAAGCCAGGAGCCTTGACAGCAGCAATCTTCAGGCCGCCACGCAGCTTGTTGACGACGAGGGTCGCAAGAGCTTCGCCTTCAACGTCTTCAGCGATGATGAGGAGCGGCTTGGAGGTCTGAACGACAGCTTCGAGAACCGGCAGAAGAGCCTGGAGGTTCGAGAGCTTCTTTTCGTGCAGAAGGATGTAAGCGTCTTCGAGATCAGCAACCATCTTTTCAGGGTTGGTGACGAAGTACGGCGACAGGTAGCCGCGGTCGAACTGCATGCCTTCAACGACTTCGAGTTCGGTTTCGGCGGTCTTGGCTTCTTCAACCGTGATGACGCCTTCGTTGCCGACTTTCTGCATCGCTTCAGCGATCATCTTGCCGATTTCGGCTTCGCCGTTAGCGGAGATCGTGCCAACCTGGGCAACTTCTTCCGAGGTGTTGATCTTCTTGGCCTTGCCGAGAAGGTTTGCAACAACTTCCGAAACTGCGAGGTCGATACCGCGCTTCAGGTCCATCGGGTTCATGCCGGCGGCAACAGCCTTGGCGCCTTCCTGAACGATAGCCTGACCGAGAACGGTCGCGGTGGTGGTGCCGTCACCGGCAGTGTCGTTGGTCTTGGAAGCCACTTCGCGCAGCATCTGTGCGCCCATGTTTTCGAACTTGTCTTCCAGTTCGACTTCCTTGGCAACCGAAACGCCGTCCTTGGTGATGCGCGGAGCGCCGAAGGACTTGTCGATTACAACGTTGCGGCCTTTCGGGCCGAGCGTGACCTTAACAGCGTCAGCGAGGATATCGACGCCGCGCAGCATCTTTTCGCGCGCAGAGCGACCGAATTTTACGTCTTTTGCAGCCATTTTACTCTCCTGGGAATATCCCGGTCAGGTATGGTGAATTGGTTTTGAGGCAGGAGCGAACCCGCTCTGTCTCTTTGTTTTTACGCATTATCCTACGCAAAACCGCTTCGCACTTTTGCTGGAAATGCTCTGGGCTAAATGAATTAGCCGACGATACCCAAAATATCGGATTCCTTCATGATCAGCAGGTCTTCGCCGTTGATCTTGACTTCTGTGCCGGACCACTTGCCGAACAGGACCTTGTCGCCAGCCTTGACGTCCAGCGGAACGAGCTTGCCAGCTTCGTCACGAGCGCCGGCGCCAGCAGCGACAACTTCGCCTTCCTGCGGCTTTTCCTTAGCGGAGTCAGGGATAATGATCCCGCCAGCGGTCTTTGCTTCCGATTCAACGCGACGAACGACGACGCGGTCATGAAGCGGGCGGAACTTGATATCAGCCATGGTATAACCCTTGGTGTTATAGACGTTGAACCCTGTTATGCGGATCGAGCCGATCCGCGCTGTTAGCACTCTCTCTTCCAGAGTGCTAACGTGCCTTTGAGATAGAGGCCGGATCTTTTAATGTCAAGATTGCCTGAAAAATTTGACAGGCGAATGATGGTTAATTTGCACCGTTCGCTAAGGGATCAGGCGACCCGACATGCGGAGGGCCGGTTGGCCTGCTCCGCATATGGTGGTTCGGTTTGCAGGATCAACCCGAGATGCGCAGGTTTGACAGCTCATCGCCAATTTGGCGGAACGTTTCAGACAGATTGCCACCGGTTGTGTTCCAGAACAGCTTGGCGGGCTTGCCGCCGTCGAGGCGAACACGCGAGTCGGACGAGCAGGTTTTCAGCAGCTCGATCTGGGCTTTTTCGTCCGTCTTGCTCGTGTTCAGGTCCACCGCCACAGTCATAACGATGATGTTGGCGTCCTTCGCATTGTTGCAAAGCTTGTTGAAACGGGCATTCATCGCTTTGGTATAGACGCTGTTGTCCTGCGAGACAGACACGCCGCTTTCCTGAAACAGACGGGTCTGGCTGTAGCCCTTCGTGGTGCGGCTCGTATAGCCATGTGCTGAATAGTAGGACAGGTTGCTGGCCTTATCCCTGTTCGATCCAGCAAGCGAATTATACGTATAGTACGTATTGGCGCCATCGGTGAGCACGATCACAACCTTGTCGTTGCCGCGGTCGGTCGATGGGCGGCCTTCCGTAAACGGCGCGCCCTGTACAAGTGTGCGCCATCCCCACGCCATGCCTTCCGGAACATTCGTACCGCCATTTGGCTGCATGGCCTTGATCGCCGTCTTGATCGTCGTCTTGCCTGCATCGGTGGAGATGTCGGTCAGGCGCGTGATGGCCGTGGTCGTGCAACTATAGTTTGGCCCACCACCAGAAGACTGCTTCGACAGTACATTGTTCAGATAATATTTCTTGAGGTCATTCTGGCGGGCCAGGCCCGTCAAGCTGGTGTCGTCTGTCCACCAGCTGTTCAGCGTGAGGTTGGTCGGGTTTCCGTTCTTGTCGGCATCGTAATATTCCGCCGGGCCAAACATTGGCACGAACAGGGTTTCCGGTTTGCCGACGGATGGCGGGGTCACGTCCAGCGCCAGGGTGCCCGGGCGCGCCTCAACGCATCCTGCCCACGGAATCCACGAGGCGGTAGAACGCTTTGCGAGATCGGCATAGAGAACAGCGCGAGAAAAGGCCTTGTTATTGTCCGTTCCCCAGCCAGTACCCGATTTGAAGTAAAGGCCGCTGCCTGTCGGGTTTTCGACAATGCTGCGCGTGCTGTCGATTTTGACCGGCAGTACGAAGTTTTCGAGATTGACCGGCGAGGTGCCGCTCGGGTCCATCCATGTTTCTTTGAGATAGCCGGGACCTATGTTGACGGAGCCCGCGAAGGGCACCAGTGAGAATTGCACCGGTTTTTCAACGCGCGTGATTAAAGCCGATTGCGCAGCCATGCTGTCGACGAGCTGTGTTGCGGCGTCTTTTAGCAATTGCAGGCGCTGCGTATTCGAACCGGCGCCATTTTCATTCATGGAGCCGGAATTATCGAGCACGAGCGCCACTTCAATAGTATTCTTCAGCCGCACGAAGGAACTCAGCGTATATTGCTTGTTGTCCCAGTCATTGGCCGAGTTGGTCAGTTGTGCTGCGATGGAGCCGAACAGCGATGGATATATGAAGTTCGCGGTGGCTTCGATCTGCTGATTATCGTTCGAAGTTTGCGGAAACTGGATGGCAAAGGCGACCCGATCCGCGGCAATCGCTGTCAGGTTCACATTAAAGACCTTGCCGCCATAGTCCTTCATGTCCGCTTCGCTCGCGCCGGTCGAAAAGCGCTTGCCGACGGCCAGCGCCGCCGCGTCAAGCGCGGCCTGCACATTGTTGCGGGTGCGCATGAGATTGGTGGCGTCTATTGCGACCATGCCAGCAAGCAATAGCGGCACGAGCAATATGGCCGTGATCATCGCGAAATTGCCGCGTTCGTCACCGCAGAATCGGTTTGCTCTGTCGAAAAGGCTTCCGACTTTTGCCTTGCGTGCAAAGCCCGTCGTGCAGGCGGCGAAAAGCCTCCTTGCTGGTCCGCTCCAGTTATTCAAATCCACGCCCGCCCGAAAGGTTGTGTTGTTCTTTGTTGAACCGAAAGGTTGTGCGTCGTTCCTAGCAGCATCTTTCTAACAGTCGGTCACGAAGTGCGGTAAATGATCGGTGAATCTACACAACAGCTTATTGAGACATTCCTCATGGGGTGTTTGGACGCGGCGCTTTCTCGGCTTATTGGCTGTAAAGCTCGTGACAGTTTTGATCGGCTGCGTTAGATGGAGCGCATGCGGCTTGCATATGCGGGCGGCGTTCCAGCTCGAAAATGGAATATCAAGAGGAAGACTATGAAGCAGCTTGAAAGCCTCGACGATCTGACCGGCCAGTATGACGTGTTTTTCTGCGACGTCTGGGGCGTGGTGCATAATGGCGTCGCTGCACATCCGGCTGCTGTCGCTGCGCTGAAGCGCGCCCGCGCCAAGGGCGTCACGGTCATTCTCGTCACCAATTCTCCGCGCCCGCATCCGGGCGTCGAGGCGCAGCTCGCAATGCTGGGCGTTCCTGCGGATACCTATGATCGTGTCGTCACCTCCGGCGATGTGACCCGCGACCTGATCGTCGAAGGTCCGCGCAAGGTTCTGCACATCGGTCGCGAAAACGAATTGTCGATCTATGACGGGCTGGATGTGGAACTGGTGGAAGAATTCGAGGCCGATGGCGTCGTCTGTACCGGTCTTGCCGATGACGATGTGGAAACGCCTGCCGATTACGCCGACCTGCTCCAGCGTCTGCGTTCGCGCAACCTGCCTTTCATCTGCGCCAATCCCGACATTATGGTCGAGCGCGGTCCGCGTCTTGTCTGGTGTGCAGGCGCTCTTGCGCGCGACTACAGCCAGCTCGGCGGTCGCACGCTGATCGCCGGAAAGCCGCATCGCCCGATCTATGAGGCTGCGCTGCACGCTGCCGAAGAGGTTCGTGGCGGCCCCGTCGACAAGAGCCGCATTCTCGGCATTGGCGATGGCGTGCTGACCGATGTGAAGGGCGCTGCCGGTTTCGGTCTCGATGTGCTCTATATTTCGGGGGGCGTGCACGCCGCCGATTATGCAGATAACGGAGCTGTCGATCTCGCAAAGATGGAAGCGTTTCTGGAAAAGCACGGACATCGTCCAGTCGCCGAGCTTTACGCACTCGTCTGATATTTTCGCACATTGCGGGCAAGGTCAAACAAGCTCAGACTGAAGCAAGTCAAGACTCAGGCACACCATGACGAATTCTGATTTCCAACGTCTTTCGGGAACCGACACATTGCCGGAGCGGCTGCGCAATTGCGTGGTGGCCATCGGCAATTTCGACGGCGTTCATCGCGGACATCAGGCCGTGCTTGAGCGGGCGCTGGAAATGGCGGCCAAGGAAAACCTGCCTGCAGTCGTGCTGACATTCGAGCCGCATCCGCGCAGTTTTTTCAAGCCGGACGAACCGATCGACCGGCTCACCGATGCGCGTGAAAAGGCGTCTATCCTGCGGCACATGGGCTTTCATGCGGTTGTGGAGCAGCCTTTCACCGCCGAATTCTCCAGCCGGTCGGCTGAAGATTTCGTGCAGCATATTCTGGTCGAAAAGCTTCATGCCAGCCGTGTCGTGACCGGCTACGACTTTCATTTTGGCAAGGGTAGGCGCGGCACGCCGGAGTTTCTCCTGCAGGCAGGCGAGGGCGCTGGTTTCCATGTGACGCTGGTGGATGCCTTCACCGATGAAGGCAACAATCTCGTTTCGTCCACGCGGGTTCGCAACCTCCTGTGCGACGGCGATGTTGCCGGAGCAGCAGGACTGCTCGGCTATCGCTATGCGGTCTGCGGCGAGGTCATTCACGGCAAGAAGCTTGGGCGCACACTCGGTTTTCCCACGGCCAATATGAAGGTCAGCGCCCAGACCAGCCTGAAACATGGCATTTATGCGGTCCGTTTCCGCAGGCAGGATGGCAGCCTGCATGACGGTGTCGCCAGTTTTGGCCGTCGTCCTACGGTGGATAGCGACGGCTCGCCGCTTCTCGAAACATTCCTGTTCGACTTCTCCGGCGATCTTTACGGCGAAGTCGCCTGTGTTTCGTTCTTCGGCTTTCTGCGCGGCGAAGTGAAATTTGACGGGCTGGATCCGCTGATCGAGCAGATGAAGCGCGACGAGGAAGAAGCCCGCGCCTTGCTGGCCGGTGCCCGTCCGCTTTCGGAACTGGACCGTGTGCTTTCCTTTGAGTGAAGTGTAGCGGATTATTTTTCTACCTAAGATTTAAGTCAAATTTTACGTATTTCCGACAGAGAGTGTTAAACACCTTGCGAAGTTTCGAGGTGCTGTTTGTCGGAGATCTTGTTTTGCGTATTCTCTCACTGGCCCTCGTTGCAGGCACTCTCATTCCCCTCACCGGTTCCATTGCTTATGCCGCCGATGTGCAGCAGACTGATGTCTATGCGGCGGAAACGGTTCAGCCGGTCCGCAAGCATTTCTGGTCCGGCGACTGGTATCTCAAGGTCGGCGCTGCCGGTCTGGTCGCGCCGAAGTTCGAAGGCTCGAACAAATATCGCTTTTCCGCGCAGCCGCTGATTTCGCTTGGCCGTCAGGGCGAAGCGACGCGGTTTTCCTCGCGCAACGACAATGTTTCCTTCGCGCTGATCGACAACAACCGCTTCCGCGCCGGTCTGGCAGGCAAGCTGCTGTTCGAACGCGACGATGACATTCACGGCCTGAAAGACACCAAGTTTGGCGGTGAAGTGGGCGGTTTTGCCGAGGTGTATCCGACCGACTGGCTGCGTGTACGCGGCGAAGTACGTCAGGGCATCCGCGCGCATAAGGGCGTTGTTGCCGATATTTCCGCCGACGCCTTTTATGATGTGACGCCGGTTATCCGCGTTTCGGCGGGTCCGCGCGCGACCTTCGCGTCGAAGGACTACTTCAAGACTTATTACGGCGTCGATGCGCAGGAATCGGCAGCGTCCGGCCTGTCGGAATACAATCCGGGCGGCGGTTTCAAATCGGCAGGTTTCGGCGGCGCCATCAACTGGAAGGCGACCGACAAGATCGATACCAGCCTGTTTGGCGAATATACCCGCCTGCAAGGCCCGGCCAAGGATTCGAGCATCGTCAAGGAGCGCGGTTCGCCCGACCAGTTCATGGTTGGCATCTCTGCGACCTACCGTTTCGACTTCTCTTTGGATTAAGGCGCTCACGCGGTTCGACCACGTGTCAGACCGCATGAAGCGGACGCTACTGTGAAGATTTTCAGGGGCAGGGATGCAGTTTTATTGCGTCTTTGTTCCCCTGGCCTCTTTATTCCTGCAAAGCTCATTGCTAAAAGCGTGCCCATGATGACGGATTTTCGGCTTATCATGACGGCCATACGAATTATTGGCCCGGCCTCCCGCTTTGCCTGAATGGCTGTTTTGCCAGGCAATATCTGGCGCGGAGGTCCGGGAACGACCGGCTGTGCTCTTACAGTCCCCCTGTTATCGTTGATCCACATGCCCGCCATTTCTGGCCGAGGCTTCACAGGCGAATACCGATCATGACTGAGACGACCAAGATCGATTACTCTAAAACCCTCAATCTGCCGCAGACAGAATTTCCGATGCGCGCGGGCTTGCCGCAGCGCGAACCGCTGTTCGTCGAGCGCTGGGAGGGGATGAACCTTTACAAGAAGCTGCGCGAGCAGGCGAAAGATCGTCCGCTCTATGTGCTGCACGATGGCCCTCCCTATGCCAACGGCAATATCCATATCGGCCATGCGCTGAACAAGATCCTCAAGGACGTCATCACCCGCTCTTTCCAGATGCGCGGCTATAACTCGAACTACGTTCCGGGCTGGGATTGCCACGGCCTGCCGATCGAATGGAAGATCGAGGAAAAATATCGCGCCGAAGGCAAGAACAAGGACGAAGTGCCGATCAACGAATTCCGCAAGGAATGCCGTGAATTCGCCGCCAACTGGATCAGGGTCCAGACAGATGAGTTCAAGCGTCTTGCGATCCTCGGCGATTTCGAAAACCCGTATACGACGATGAATTTCCACGCTGAATCGCGTATCGCTGGCGAGCTTCTCAAGTTTGCGGCTTCCGGTCAGCTTTATCGCGGCTCCAAGCCGGTAATGTGGTCAGTTGTCGAGCGCACGGCGCTTGCCGAAGCCGAAGTCGAATATCACGACGTCGAGTCGGATATGATCTGGGTCAAGTTCCCGGTCGCCGGTCAAAATGATCTTTCGGGCAGCGATGTGGTTATCTGGACGACCACCCCATGGACCATCCCCGGCAACCGCGCCGTGTCCTATTCGTCGCGTATTGAATACGGGCTTTACGAAGTCACGGAAGCCGAGAACGATTTTGGCCCGCGTCCGGGCGAAAAGCTCATCTTCGCCGACAAGCTGGCTGAAGAAAGCTTCGCCAAGGCAAAGCTTCAGTTCAAGCGCCTGCGCGGTGTTTCGTCCGATGAGCTTGGCAAAATTGTCCTCGACCATCCGCTGAAGGGTTTTGCGGGCGGCTACGAATTCGCGGTTCCGATGCTCGATGGCGATCATGTGACCGACGATGCCGGTACGGGTTTCGTCCACACCGCGCCAAGCCACGGTCGTGAAGACTTTGAAGCCTGGATGAACAATGTTCGTGAACTGGAAGCACGCGGTATCGATCCGAGCATCCCGTTCCCGGTCGGTGACGACGGCTATTATACCAAGGACGCGCCGGGCTTCGGTCCAGACCGCGAAGGCGGTGCCGCACGCGTGATCGACGATAACGGCAAGAAGGGCGACGCCAACAAGTCGGTGATGGATCAGCTTATCGCCAATGACAAGCTCTTCGCCCGCGGTCGCCTCAAGCACTCCTATCCGCATTCCTGGCGTTCCAAGAAGCAGGTCATCTTCCGCAACACGCCGCAATGGTTCGTCTATATGGACAAGAACCTCGGCGACGGCACCACGCTGCGCTCACGCGCTCTGAAGGCCATAGACGATACACGTTTCGTCCCGGCTGCCGGTCAGACGCGCCTGCGCTCGATGATCGAAGGTCGCCCGGACTGGGTGCTTTCGCGTCAGCGCGCCTGGGGCGTGCCGATCTGCGTTTTCGTGGATGAGGAAGGCAACATCCTTCAGGACGATGCGGTCAACAAGCGTGTACTCGATGCTTTCGAGGCCGAAGGCGCCGATGCGTGGTTTGCTGAAGGCGCGCGCGAGCGTTTCCTCGGTAACCGCGCCAATGAGCCTTGGGTGCAGGTGCGCGACATTCTGGACGTATGGTTCGATTCCGGATCGACCCACACCTTCACGCTGGAAGACCGCCCGGACATGAAGTGGCCGGCAGACGTCTATCTCGAAGGCTCGGACCAGCATCGCGGCTGGTTCCATTCGTCGCTTCTGGAAAGCTGCGGCACGCGCGGTCGTGCGCCATATAATGCCGTCGTGACCCATGGTTTCACCATGGATGAGCACGGCAAGAAAATGTCGAAGTCGCTCGGCAATACGGTAACGCCGCAGGACGTTATTAAGGAATCCGGCGCGGATATCCTGCGTCTGTGGGTCATGACGACCGATTATTGGGAAGATCAGCGCCTCGGCAAGAGCATCATCCAGACCAATATCGACGCTTATCGCAAGCTGCGCAACACCATCCGCTGGATGCTGGGCACGCTGGCGCATGACGAAGGCGAAAACGTTGCTCATGCCGATCTGCCGGAACTTGAGCGCCTGATGCTGCACCGTCTGACGGAGCTAGATGAGGTTGTGCGCACCGGCTATGACACATTCGACTTCAAGCGTATCGCCCGCGCGCTGATCGATTTCATGAATGTCGAGCTTTCGGCCTTCTATTTCGACATCCGCAAGGATGCGCTTTACTGCGACGCGCCGTCGAGCGTTCGCCGCAAGGCTGCGTTGCAGACCGTGCGCGAAATCTTCGACCGCCTGACGACCTGGCTGGCGCCCATGCTGCCTTTCACCATGGAAGAAGCATGGCTCGACCGTTATCCGCAGTCGGTTTCGGTTCATGCCGAGCAGTTCCGTCCGACGCCTGCTGCATGGCGTGATGATGTTCTGGCCGAAAAGTGGCGCAAGGTGCGCGCGGTTCGCCGTGTTGTGACCGGCGCGCTGGAGCTGGAACGCGCAGACAAGCGCATCGGTTCGTCGCTGGAAGCAGCGCCGGTTGTCTACATCTCCGACAAGAGCCTGAGCGATTCGCTCGACGGTCTCGACTTTGCGGAAATCTGCATCACCAGCGGCATTGCGTTCAGCGATGCGGCGGCACCGGAAAGCGCTTTCACGCTTGGCGATGTGAAGGGTGTGGCCGTCGTGCCTGTTCGCGCCGAAGGCGAAAAATGCGCGCGTTCGTGGCGTTACACCACGGATGTGGGTTCCGACCCGGAATTCCCGGAAGTGTCGGCCCGCGATGCCGAGGCACTGCGCGAATTGAAGGCGCTCGGCAAGCTCGAAGCCTGATCGCAGAAATCACAATCCGCTCCGGTTTCACCCGGGGCGGCTTGTTTGTTTGCGCGACAGGGGTTGCGGCTCCCTGCGTGAACATGGTGAAATAGCGGTTAAAGCCGGATTGCCGCATGAGTTCCTCTCATGTACAAGGCAGTCCTCGAATAAATTCACGATCTGCCTTGGAGTTGCCGGTTTTTTGAGGCAAGGCACGCTGGAGCAAGCCTCGCGAACAAAGAATCGACAGGCGTAAAAGAAGTGGCGCTAATGAAGATTGACGGACGAGTTCTGATACTTATGACGGCTGTAGCGGGTCTTTCGCTGTCAGGCTGCATGTCTTCGCCGACCTACGGAACGGACAAGTCGTCGGGCGCGCAGCTCTTCGACGACGTTTCCAATATGGCGAGCTTCGGTCAGGGCAAGAACAAGAAAGAGCGCATCGATTACAAGCCGCGTCCTGATCTTGTGCGTCCTTCTCCGGGCGATAAGGGGCAGCTGCCTGCACCGCAGGATAACGTTGCCACCGCGGGTGGTGCAGACTGGCCGGAATCTCCGGAACAGCGCCGCAAGCGCCTGCGTGATGAAATCACCGCCAACCGCGATAACCCGAACTTCGTCTCGCCGGTTGAAGCAGACGGTCCGGTTGCGAGCAACCTGAAGACTGCACTTCCGGGCGGCAACAGCCGTCGCGAAGAATATGATTCCCGTTTGCCAACCGTTGATCCGCAGAAAATGGCGGCCATCAAGGCAGAACGTGCACAGCAGGCGCAGGGTTCGGCCACGAACCGCAAATATCTGAGCGAGCCGCCGCTGGCCTATCGTGAACCGGCATCCACCGCCGCCACCGGCGAGCTGGGTCAGGACGAGGCGCAGAAGGAACGCGAGCGCAAGAAGGCCGCTGGCAAGTCCAAGGGCTGGCGCGATTATCTGCCCTGGAACTAACGTCCAGAAATTATTTATAAGAGTTTAAGCAGCCATGGCGTTAATATCCGCTATGGCTGTTTTATTTTGAGTATAGTGTGAAGGTTTTCTGGGCAGATATTACAAATTTGTAATTTTAAGCATCATGACTTCTATTTGATTTCAATCAAAGACTTCATGTCTGTAAAGGGCATGATAGGGCATCGCTTCAAAGGTATAGTTCAATGAGCAACGCAAACACGATCTGGGACAGCCGCAACGGTTACGGTGTGGTCTCCCGCAGCTTTCACTGGCTGATGGCGTTGTTGTTCCTATGGCAGTTTTTGTCGGCTATTCTGCGCGTCTTCGCGCGGGACAGTGCGGTTTTCACGTTTTTCTGGTCCGCACACCAGCAGCTTGGCTTTGCATTGCTGGTTCTGGTTCTGCTGCGTGGCGTCTGGGGTCTTCTCAATACGGGTCGCCGTCCGCATAAGGACGGCCTAATGGGTAAGGTCGCAACGCTCGGTCATCTGGGCATTTATGCGCTGATGTTTGCCATTCCGGTGCTGGCTCTCATCCGCGCCTATGGTCGGGGGCGGAGCTTTTCCTTCCTCGGCATGCCGATCTTCGATGCGGCTGGCGTGCAAAACGAAACGCTGAACAGCATTGGTAGCGCGCTTCATGGCCCACTTGGCTGGGCTTTGCTGGCAGTTGTCGTCTGCCATGTATTCATGGCTCTGGTTCACCATTTCGCACTGCGTGACGACACCTTGCGTCATATGACCGGGCATAAGCCGAGGGGCTAGCGCTTCTCGCGGAAAAAATCCTTGAGGATTTTCTGCGCTTCGCCTTCGGAGAAGCCCGCATAGATTTCCGGCACATGGTGACAGGTCGGCTGGGTGTAGAAGCGGGGACCGTGTTCGACGCCGCCGCCCTTGGGATCGGATGCGCCGTAATAAAGGCGGCGGATGCGTGCAAAAGAGATCGCGGCGGCGCACATGGCGCAGGGCTCCAGCGTCACATAGAGATCGCAGTCGATCAGCCGTTCCGATTGCAGGGCTTCACCGGCCTGCCGGATGACCAGCACCTCGGCGTGGGCGGTCACGTCGTTCAGCTCCCGCGTGCGGTTTCCGGCGCGGGCGATGATCTGCCCGTCATGCACGACTACGGCGCCAATCGGCACTTCGCCGCGCGCACCAGCGGCGCGCGCTTCATTCAGCGCGGCATCCATCGGTGTTGGTGCATCGGTAACGGTTGCGGAGGCCGCCTTTTTCATGTGCACTCCATTTCATGCACGTCCATTTCATTGCATGGATCGGGAAATTTCGCTCGCAAGCACTGGAGCGATTTGTTACTGCATAATTCTCGAAATCGAAACCGATTTGCGAACAGATTTATACGGCGTTTCCGTTCCAGACATTCCTTTGCCTGCTTTCGACGGTGCAAGGTGACACGGAAACGCTGCTGAGAGGCCAATACCAGATGACTAAAGACGACGATAACAAGGGCGGCAAGCCGCCTCATGGCCGTAGCGGACGCCCCGGTGGCGCCGGCGGCGGGCGCTCAGGCGGCCCCAAAGGTGGTTCGGGACGGTTTGACCGTTCGGATCGCCCTGAACGCCCGGGCCGTGACAGCCGCCCGCGCCGCGATGATGGTGACCGGGACGATGCACGCCGCGCCGGACCACGCCGGAGTGCCCCGCGCGATGTGGAAGTTGAGGAAGATACGAGCGAGCGTATCGCCAAGCGTCTGGCGCGTGTCGGCATCGCTTCGCGTCGTGAAGCTGAAACGATGATCGCCGCCGGTCGTATCGCGGTCAACGGCAAGGTGCTGGATAGCCCTGCGGTCAATGTGAAGCGCACCGACGTCATCACCGTCGACGGCAAGCCGCTGAAGCAGGCCGAGCGCACCCGCCTGTGGCTCTATCACAAGCCTGCCGGTCTCGTGACCACCAATCGCGATCCGGAAGGTCGCCCGACCGTGTTCGATGCGCTGCCAGCTGAAATGCCGCGCGTGCTGTCGGTTGGTCGTCTCGATATCAATACCGAAGGACTTCTGCTGCTCACCAATGATGGCGGGCTGTCGCGGGTTCTGGAACTGCCGTCCACCGGCTGGCTGCGCCGCTATCGCGTGCGCGCCCATGGCAAGGTAACGCAGCCGCAGCTCGACGAATTGAAGAACGGTATCGCTGTCGACGGCGTGTTCTATGGCAGCATCGAAGCGGAGCTTGAACGCGTTCAGGGCGCGAATGTCTGGATCAATATCGGTCTGCGCGAAGGCAAGAACCGTGAAGTGAAGAACATTCTCGGCGCACTCGGTCTGACCGTCGGTCGCCTGATCCGTGTGTCTTTCGGCCCGTTCCAGCTTGGTGATCTTGAAGAAGGCGCTGTGCGCGAAATCAAGGGTCGCACGCTGCGCGACCAGCTTGGCGACAAGCTGGTTGAGGATTCCGGTGCCGATTTCGACGCGCCGATCTTCAACGAATTCTCCAACGCCGCCGTGCAGGGTCGCACCCGTCGTGAGATGGAAGAAGCTCAGCCGGAACAGGAAGGCGAAACCCGCCGCGCACCGCGTGAGCGCGAATGGATTTCCAGCCGTCCCGAACGTCGTCGCGGACGCGAAGACAAGACGGAGAAGGTGGAACCGCGCCGTCGCGGCAATGCCAATGTCTGGATGGCGCCCGGCGCCCGTCCAAAGGGCGAGAAGGCTGCTTCCAAGCCTGCGCGCGTCGAGCATCAGGTGCCGCATCGCGGCGCGAAGTTCAGTGGCGACATGCAGGTGCGTCCGCGTCGTTCGGACGATGCAGAGCAGGGTCGCGAAGAGGGTGGCGAACGCCGTTACGACAAGCGTTCGGAAGGCCCGCGTTCAAGCGGTCCGCGCTCTGGCGGTAAGCCGGGGGCGGAAGGTCGCTCTTACGGCGCTCGTTCTGAGGGTCCCCGTTTTGAAGGTTCCCGCTCTGAAGGCGGGCGTCCGGAACCGCGCGAAAAGCGTGAGGACGGTCACAAGGAACGTCGCCCCGGCAAGCGCGAGCGCGCCGAACTGCGCGATGCAGCTTCCGGTGAGCGCCCACAAGGCGGTTTTGAAGGTCGCAAGACGTTCAAATCCGACAAGCCATATAAGTCCGACAAGCCGGGCGGTACACGTGGCGAGGGTCGCTTCGGCGGTTCTGATCGCGATACGCGTTCGGGCGCGCGTAGCGGTAGCGCTCCACGCGGTTTCAGCGATGGCCCGCGTCGCGGACCCGATGGTGGAAAGCCAGCAGGTAAATCGGGCGGTAAGCCAGGCGGACGTCCGGGTGGCAAGCCGACCGGTGGAAAGCCCGGTGGCGGAAAACCTGGCGGTGGCAGATCGGGAGGCGGCGGTGCGGATCGTCGGCGGTAAGTTTCGCGGTCGTCCGCTTGTAACACCGTCTACCAACGCCATTCGCCCCACCACGGACCGCACGCGCGAGAGCCTGTTCAATGTTCTCGCGCACAGCTTCCCCGACAAGGTGGAAGGCGCGCGCGTCCTCGACCTTTTCGCGGGCACCGGCGCGCTCGGTCTTGAAGCCCTTTCGCGCGGTGCGCGTTACGCGACCTTTGTGGAGGAATCCGCGGAGGGTCGTGGGCTCTTGCGCCAGAATGTCGAGGCGCTTGGCCTGCAAGGTCATACGAAGATTCTTCGGCGCGACGCCTGCCAGCTTGGCATTGTCGGCACGATGGAGCCGTTCGATCTGATCTTCGCCGATCCGCCTTATGGACGGCGCATGGGGGAAAAAGCATTTTTATCGGCGCTTCAGGGCGGCTGGCTTAATCCTGACGCACTTTTGGTGCTTGAAGAGGCAGCTGAAGCTTCGCTTGAGCTTGACGAACAATTTGTTGTGCTTGACGAGCGCAACTACGGCGGCACAATCATTCGGCTCATCCAACTCAAAGCCGATTGAGATGATTTGCAGCGGTGTTTGCCGCCGCTCTATTTCTGTTCGGCGGCAATGTCGCTGGTGATGAACTGAAGCATGCCGCCCGGAAAGGCCGGGCGGAAATGAAACCGATTGGAGATGTCGCTTGGTGAATAACACCTCCCTCCGACGCCTGTTGTTATCGACCGCTCTTGGTTTCGCGCTGGCTCTGCCGCTCGCAACCGGCTCCGTTGAAGCTCAAAATCAACCAGCCCCCCAAACCGATGCCGCTAAGCCGGCCCCTGCGCCACAAGCGCAAGGCGATCAGGCCGCTCTGCCTGAAATCACCCAGTCCGATGGCGTCAGCAATTTCACCTTGCCCAATGGCCTGAAAGTCGTGGTCATTCCCGATCATCGCGCGCCGGTTGTGACGCAGATGATCTGGTATCACGTTGGCTCGGCTGATGAAGTGCCGGGTGTTTCCGGCATCGCGCATTTCCTTGAACATCTGATGTTCAAGGGCACGAAGAACCATCCGGCAGGCGAGTTCTCGTCCAAGGTCGCATCGATCGGCGGCGAGGAAAACGCTTTCACCTCCTACGATTACACCGCCTATTACCAGCGGGTTTCGCCGGAAGCGCTGGAAATGATCATGGGTTTCGAGTCGGACCGGATGGAAAATCTGGTCCTGAACGAAGAAGCCGTGACGACCGAGCGTGAGGTCATTCTGGAAGAACGGCGCATGCGCGTTGATTCCAACCCCGCTGCGATGCTGAGCGAGAACACCGATGCCGTGCTCTTCTACAACCACCCCTATCGCAAGCCGGTCATCGGCTGGCGTCAGGAAATGGAAAAGCTGAGCCTCAAGAACGCTATCGACTTCTACCAGCAATATTACACGCCAAACAACGCCACGCTGGTCATCGCCGGTGACGTGACGCCGGAACGCGTGCGTGAACTGACGCTCAAGACCTGGGCCAATGTGCCGAAGGGTGCCGAAGTTCTGCCGCGCGACCGCCCGCAGGAGCCGGAAAAACACGCCGCCCGCGTGGTGACGCTGCATGATGCACGCATCAGCACGCCGTCGTTCCGCATGTCTTGGCTGGTTCCGTCCTATGCCAATGAAAAGCGGTTCCCCGATGTGAAGCCGGGCGATGCGCCTGCGCTCGATCTGTTGAGTGAAATTCTCGGCGGCTCGACCCGGTCGCGCCTTTACCAGACGCTGATCGTCAAGAACAACATCGCAGCCAATACGGGTGCAACCTATAGCGGTGATGCGCTCGATGACGGCACCTTCTCGGTCTATGGCGCGCCGCGCGACGGCGCAACGCTTGGCGATGTGGAGAAGGCGGTGGAAGCTGAACTGGCGCGGATCGTCAAGGACGGCGTGACCCAGACCGAACTGGATCAGGCGCGCAACCGCTTCCTGAAGGCGGTCATTTTCGCCCGTGACAGCCAGGCTGGCATGGCGCGGATTTATGGCTCGACGCTATCCGTCGGCCAGTCGGTTGAAGATATCCAGAAATGGCCAGATCTTATCAAGGCGGTGACAGCCGATCAGATTCGTGACGTGGCGGAGCGGTATCTTGTCAAGGACCAGTCGGTGACCAGTTATCTTCTGCCGCCCAATGCCGAGCCGGAAAACGCCCGTGAGAACCCCAACGCGCCCGCAAACGGTGCCAGCGGCAATGGTGCAGAGGGAGCGATCCAGTGAAGACCATGATCATGCTGAACTTCAAACGCGTTTTTGCCTCTCGCGGTCCGCGTTCGCTCGCAAGTGCTCTGGTCGCATCCATGGCGCTTCTCGTGATTTGCGCTCTGCCTGCGCGCGCCATCGAGATACAGGAAGTCGTTTCGCCCAAGGGCATTCATGCCTGGCTGGTGGAGGACAATTCGGTGCCGCTGGTTTCCATGCGGTTCTCGTTCAAGGGCGGCACGTCGCAGGACCCGGCTGGCAAGGAAGGTCTCGCCAACCTGATGACCGGCCTGTTCGATGAAGGTGCCGGTGATCTCGATTCCGATGCGTTTCAGGAACGGATCGATAATCTTGGTGCGGAAATGAGCTTCACCGCCACGCAGGATGCCGTTGCTGGCGGGGTTCGTATGCTGGCGGAAAATCGCGATGCCGTGACCGATCTCGTGGCGCTGGCCGTCAACAAGCCGCGCTTCGATCAGCCTGCAGTTGACCGCATTCGCAGTCAGGTCGTGGCAAGCATTGAGGCGGCGCAGCGCAATCCGGGAACCATCGCAGCGCGCCGTTTTGCTGAAGTGCTTTATGGCAACCATCCTTATGCGCGGCCAGACGAAGGCACGGTCAAATCGCTTCAGGCGATTACCCGTGACGATCTTGTGGCGTTCCATCGCAAGAATTTCGCCCGCGACCGGCTGATCGTCGGTGTGGTAGGCTCCATCAATGCCAAGGACCTTGGCGTGATGCTCGACAAGGTGTTCGGCGATCTGCCCGCAGCGGCGGAACTGGTTCCGGTGCCGGACGTCAAGCTGGCGCTCGGCACGACCACCAGCCTTTCGTTCGATGTACCGCAGACGGCGATCCGGTTCGTCTATCCGGCAATTCCGCGCAAGGATCCGGACTTCTTTGCGGCTTACCTGATGAACCACATTCTGGGTGGCGGCTTCACTTCGCGGCTTTATGCCGAAGTGCGCGAAAAGCGCGGTCTCGCCTATTCGGTTTCTTCGCAGCTGGTGTTGCACGATCATGTGTCCGCTTTGGCGATCTCCACGGCGACACGCCCGGAAAAAGCGCAGGACTCGCTCAAGATCATTCGCGAGCAGGTGGCTGCCATGGCCAGCGACGGCCCGACCGAAGCAGAGCT